>Ga0207704_10000027_pt1 | contig 122372 bp, 127 predicted proteins | sample KBSMisM12_FD_184308 | JGI IMG/M metagenome (GOLD analysis project Ga0207704, IMG submission 184308) | Miscanthus rhizosphere microbial communities from Kellogg Biological Station, Michigan, USA - KBS Miscanthus M1-2 (SPAdes) (version 2) | ecosystem: Host-associated > Plants > Roots >...
TGCCGCTGATGGTCGGCGATCCGGTCAGGGCCAAGCGCGCCAGCGACATCCTGCTCGCCGAATATGGCGTCTACGTACAGCCGATCAATTATCCGACCGTGCCGCGCGGCACCGAACGGCTGCGCTTCACCCCAGGCCCATCCCACACACCCGAAATGATGCGCGAACTCGTCCACGCCCTCGTCGAAATCTGGAACCGAATGGACCGCAGGCTGGCAGCGTGACGGATCTTGGTCCGCGAAATGCCGGAATAGACCGAAACTGTCTCTTGCCCCTTAGGTCAGCACCCATGACACGCTACATGCCCGGCTTCGCCGATCGCGCCGTCCCGCGTTACACAAGTTATCCGACGGCTGCCGAATTCACCCCTGCTATAGGCTTTCGTCAGCAGGCTGCGGCTTTGCGCGCGCTGCCGCCGGAGATGCCGGTCTCGCTCTACATCCATATCCCTTATTGTCAGGAGATATGCTTCTACTGCGCCTGCAATACCGGGCGGATCGGCGCGCCCGAACGGCTGGAGCGCTATGTCGAGGCGGTCATGCGGGAAGCCAGCGTGGCGGCGGAACAGACGCGCGCACGCGTGGTGTCGATGCATTTCGGCGGCGGCAGTCCCAATGCGCTCAAGCCCGCCCAATTCGAGCGGCTGGTGGCGCATCTTCGCAAGAGCTTTGCTTGCGCCACGGTCCCGGAAATCGCGGTGGAACTCGATCCGCGCACGCTCGACCGGCCTTATGCAGAGGCGCTCGCACGTGCCGGCGTGACACGCGCCTCCCTTGGCGTTCAAACCTTCGCGCCGCACATCCAGAGGGCGATCGGGCGGTGGCAGCCTTATGACCGCGTGTTCGATGCGGTCGGCGATCTCCGTCATGCGGGCATTGGCCGGCTCTCATTCGACCTCATGTACGGCCTGCCGCACCAATCGATCGACGATGTCGGAGACACGATTTCGGCCGCCCTGAAACTTCAGCCCGACCGCATCTCGATGTTCGGTTACGCGCATGTGCCGGCGGTTCAGCCGCGCCAGCGCGCAATCGACGCAAGCGCGCTGCCGGACGGCGAGACGCGCTTCGCGCAGAGCGAGCTTGCCTTTGCGCTCCTGACCGGCGCCGGTTTCAGCCCGATCGGCTTCGACCATTTCGCGAGGCCCGGGGATCCGCTCGCACACGCCGCCGCGGCCGGCCGGCTGAAGCGCAACTTCCAGGGCTTCACCGACGAGCCCGGAAGGGCCGTTCTGGGCCTGGGCGCCTCCGCGATAAGCCAGTTCGAAGGCTTGCTTGTCCAGAACCACAAGCATGAGGGCGCGTACCGCAAAGCAGTCATGGCGGGAGACCTCGCCGGATGCCGCGGCGTATTGCGCTCCGCCGACGACCGCATGCGCGGGCAAGCGATTGAACGGCTCCTATGTGATGGATCGGTCGATCTGGACGCGATTGCCCGCGAATATGGGCGCCAGCCGCCGGCGTTCGCCTCCGCACTGCCCAGGCTGACCGAATTGGAGCAAGCAGGCCTGGTCGAGAAGACCGGCTGGATGGTTCGCATCACCGGGACGGGCCGGCCCTATGCCCGTCTTGCCGCCTCCGCATTCGATTCAGCGCGCGACGGCTCAGCCGGGCAATTCAGCCGCGCGATCTAGGCGTTGGAGCCGGCGGAACCCGCCGAACTACCGCCCACAGCCCGCCGGGATCGCCCCCCGGCATTCCCCGAGGGCTATCGCGAAAGGCCAGAAGGGCTTCCTGCTTTATTCAGTTCGCTGCCAATAGACGGCATGGGCATCGATGCGAATGATCGGGGATTCGATGCCGCGGTCTTCGCGGAACTCATCGACGGCCCTTTTGCATCCAATCCAGCTGTTATAATCGTCAACTATTATATAACCGCCGATGGCGACCTTATCATAGAGTGGTAGCAGCGCATCCCGCGTGGATTCATAGAGATCGCCATCCAGGCGAAGCAGCGCAATTTTACCTATCGGGGCGCTGGGCAATGTGTCCGAAAACCAGCCTTTTAAGAATCGCAGGTTATCTCCGCCCAGGTCGAACCTTTCGAACGCAGATTTGACGCGGTCTATGCTGACGGAAAGATAGTCGCGATCACTGAAATCCTCTTTGTGAGACTTGGTGTTGTCGGACTCCGTGGGCTTCGGCATTCCCTCGAAAGAATCGGCAAGCCAGATCGTTCGATCCGTAGCATTCCGCAACTTCAGCAAGGCGGCGACAAGCATCATGCTGCCCCCGCGCCAAACACCCGTTTCAACTATATCGCCCGGAATGTCATTCTCTAATATATCATTCGTCAAGCGCTCAAGTGTGTCCAGTCTCGATCGCCCCGTCATAGTATAACCAAATAACGGCCAATCCAGTCCCTGGCGTCTTATCTCCGCGTCGTACGGCACAGTCCGAACGAGGATTAGCCCGCGCCGTCGCAAGGCACTGACGATTTTTCGTTTAACGCGTGCCGATAAAGCCAGGCCGTCCTGCGCCATTGGTCCTTCGACCCGGCGCCAGCTGCTTTCATCATAAAGTGATGCGCAGAGCGTCTGTTTGAGCAGATCAATATACCGATCTCGTAGCTCGTGTTCCACGCAGCGCCCCCGGTTGCGGTCCCGAGAATCCAGTTAACAGAAAAATATTACCTTGGAGAGGCGGATAATAAGCGCTCAAATGGCCCGGATAGCCCGAATGCCTGTCCGATCGAGGTTGCAGGGGCGGAGCAAAGGCGAGCCATCCTGGTGAAAACGTCATCCTTGACGTGACGAGGCTCCCGCTGAGGGAACCAGATCGATCAACTCGGCGTGAAAAGCATCAACGGTCGACTGTTCGGTGCAATGGCGGGCGGCGAAAGCTTGGGCCGCCGCTCCAATCCGCTCTCCGAGCGCCCGATTGTCGGCCAATTCTTCGATCGCGCGTGCAAGCGAAGCGGGATCGCGTGGTGGGACCAGCAACGCTGTCTCTCGCTGTTCGAGATAATCGGCAACTCCGGACGAATCCGTCACTATCTGAGCTTTGCCCAGATGCATTCCGCCTACCAGCGTTACATGGCCATTGGGCGTTTGAGCATCACGCAGCGGGACGATCGCCGCCTCCGCATGCCACACTATCGACCAGGCTTCTTCCAAGGGAAGATTTACGAAAATCCGCATGTTATCAGGCACATCCAGCTCGCGAAGGCTATGCGGACGCACCACCGCGGCAAAATGCAGGTGAGGCATCCGCCGTGCCGCGTCGCATAGCGTGACATAGTCGCGTGCTTCCCCCCCCAAGGCCGCAAAATATGGCTGTGCGATCCGTCGTGGAAGAGGGGCTCTGATTGGCGGATTTACGCCCCAGTAAGCGAACTTGAAGCGGTCAATCGGAACCTCAAATAGCTGGGCGTAAAGCGGGCACTCAACTCTGGAGAAACTGATAAACCGATCTATTTTCGCGAAGCTGCGACGCATCGCGTCGAGCCGATACCCTGTCGGTAAGTCGGTAAAATTGAAGGACCAGGCGAGATGGGGGATTGCAGGGTTTGCGATGCGCTGCATGTAATAGCTCATCCTTGGGCCATGGCTGACAAGGAGATCGAACGGGGTGGCGGCCAAGCGTGTCCGAGCGCGCAAACCCGCACGTATTCGGCTGAAGCTCGGCCCGGGCAGGCGCCTTGCCAGCTTTCCCGGGATAGGGGCGGAAATATGCTCCCACAACAAGCCCGGTTCGCGGTTGTAAACCGACCCTATCCACTTGCGGCCCTGCGGACCGTCCCCACAGTCGAGGATCCGAAACTCACTCATAGATGGGCTAGCCCCCCGCTGGAATTTAGCTCGTGCGTTCAGCCATAACAGGGCGCGCGTGCTCACGCCCAATTGGCGCGAATCCTTCGCTGCTCTCTCCGCGGGAACCTGCATATACGATCGTTATTGAGTCCGAAACGCTGTGCGCCTCCGAGGAGTATAGCCCGGCGCCAGGCGCAGAGCGGTCATCCTTCCGGGACGCCGACAAGGCAACGCGCGGCCCCGGACTGAATCGTTTGAGACTCGGGGGATGGTGGCGGAGACGGAGGGATTCGAACCCTCGATACGGTTTCCCGTATGACGCTTTAGCAAAGCGTTGGTTTCAGCCACTCACCCACGTCTCCGGGCCTGGCGGAAGCGCGGCTATAGCGGCGACTTTTGGCCCGATCAACGCATGTTCGCCGTTCATTGCGGGGAAAGCGCCCACACGGCTATCATGAGCCATCGAACAAAGATGAGGGCGGGTGATGATCGGCAAAACGGCAAGCATGATCCTGGTGGCGGCACTGGCGGCCTCGACCGCCGCAGCACAGGTGCGGACGGTCGACCCCAACGCGGCCGGCGGCATGGCCGCGACCGGCCCGATCCAGGAGCAAAGCCGGCCGGCATCTGCACCCGCAGACACGCCGACCGCGGCGCCAGCCCCTGCTTCCGCCCCGGCGCCCGAGCAGCCTGCGGGGACCCAGCCCTTGCCCGCCGCCAGCCATGCCGAAATGGAAGCGCGCGAGAAGGTCAAGGGCGGCACCTATGAAGAAGGCGACGTGATGGGCGCGGCCGAGGGCGTGTTCGGCAAGGGCGCGGCCGGCCTTGCCGGGCTGATCGAGAAGATCTTCAAGGAGCAGGGCCGCCCCAACGCTTACATTGCCGGGCGCGAAGCGGGCGGCGCGATTGTGGTCGGGCTGCGTTATGGCTCGGGGACGATGTTCCACAAGATCGAAGGCCAGAAGAAGGTCTTCTGGACCGGACCATCGGTCGGCTTCGATCTTGGCGCCAACGCCGCGAAGACGTTCGTGCTCGTCTATAATCTCGAGGATTCGCAGGATCTGTTCCGCCGATTCCCCGCCGCCGAGGGCGACGTCTATGTCATCGGCGGTTTCACCGCTTCCTACCTTCGGCGCGGCAATATCGTGCTGGTCCCGATCCGGCTCGGCGTCGGCTGGAGGCTGGGCGCCAATCTGGGCTATATGCGCTTTTCCGAAAAGGGGCGCTGGTTGCCGTTCTGAGCGACTCCGCCCCCAGGAGGGGTAAGGCCATGTCGATCGCGATCGTCTCGGTTCCGGTTACCGACCAGTTGAAGGCGCGCGATTTCTATCGCGACGTGATGGGGCTGACCTTACTGCGCGACGAGGCGATGGGCCCCGAGATGCGCTGGATCCAGCTTCAGCCCAGGGACGGTGGATCGACGATCGCCTTGGTCAACTGGTTCGAAGGGCTGAAGCCGGGTGGCCAGCAGGGGCTGATGTTGGGGATCGACGATGTCGATGCCGAATATCAGCGCCTGACCGGACTCGGCGTGGACTGCACGCCGGTGGAAGAGCAACCGTGGGGCCGCTTCACGATGCTCAAGGACCCGGACGGCAATGGCTGGATCCTGACCCAGCTCACCAATCCGGACGAGTTCAGGACGCGCTAGGCAGCTTCAGCGCGAGACGCGTAGCAACGTCACGTCATGCGGCGCTATCGTAACGCGCGCGCGAGTGCCCGCCGCCGAACGTGCGCCAGTCCACAGATTGCGTGCCGTGAAGACGCCCTGGGGCAGGCCGAGGCTCGACCAGGCCTGATCCACCGCGAGCGGCTGATCGGACAGGTTGAACAAGGCGACCGTGTCAATGGGCTGGCCCGTCCGGCGCGAGGTCCAGACGCGCAGGTCCGCCGCATCGGCCACCGTCAGCGGATGGCTGACGCGATTCTCCTGGTTGAGCGCGGTCACGCTATTGTTGGTGAACAGGGCCCAGGTGTCCGCGTCCATTTCGGTCAGGTTGCCGCCAAGAATCAGCGGCGAGCGCGCGATCGACCATAAGGTGAAGGCGGTGCGCGTTTCGGCAGGCGTCAGGCGCGACTGACGCGGATCGCCCCAGCCCGGGTGCGGGCGCAGCGGGCCGAAGGGCAGCATGTCCGCATCGGGCCACTGGCCCGGATGGACGTGCGAATTCCATAGAGCGAGGCTGTCGAACGCATTGCGGACGCCGTTGGGGAAGGTCGTCTTGGGATCGGGATGCGGGAAGGTCCAGCTATCCCACAGATCGTCCATGATCCGCCACATCTGCGCCAGTTGCGCCACCTCCGCGGCATGCTCGATGCCGGTCGGCCCGGGCGAGAGACTGAGTATGATCGGGCGGGAAGCCTTGGCGATCGAACGGTGGATCTGGTGGATCTCCCCCGGGCGATAGGGATGATCGGCGATGCAGTCGACCTTGAGGAAATCGACACCCCATTCGGCATATTGGTGGATGAGCGAATCGTAATAAGCCTGGCCGGCTGCATTGTCGGCGATGCCGTAATTGCCGTCGTCCCAGGGACAGGTGTCGGAGCGGTCCGCCGCCTCGGCCGCGCGGAAATGGGATCCCGCGATCGGCAGATTGGCCTCGACCGCGGCCTTGGGGATACCGCGCACGATATGGATTCCGAATTTCAGGCCCTTGGCGTGCGTCCACGCCGCCAGCGCCTGCAGGCCATGGCCATCCGCCGAGGACGGAAAGCGATCGACCACCGGATCGAGCCGGCCATGGGAATCGAGCCGATATTGCCGCGCCTTGAGATCGGTGCCGAGCGGGTTGGCCATATACCAACCCTCGTCGATGACCGCATAGGACCAGCCATGCGGACGGATTGTGGCAAGGCGTTCGACATTGGCCTTGAACTGCGCCTCCGTAACGGTGAGGCCATAAGCGTCCCAGCTGTTCCAGCCCATCGGCGGAGTCGGCGCGAGCCCGACCTTCGCGGCCACGGCCGGGGGAGTGGAGAAGGCGATCAGCAAAGCCGCGCAAAGAGCCGCCGGCCGTTTTGCGAATCTCGACAGCGAGTTCACGCGCGCCTTATCCATTATCTCTCTCCCTTTCGGCTCCCGATCGGGAGGCCGATCTCGCCCTATCCAATAGTCATATAAATGGTCAAGGTCGCGAAAGGCGTGCCTGTCAGCTCGGCAGCCCGATCAGCGAGATTTCGCGACCATAATCGGGCTCGCCGCGATGCGTCGCGCGCCGAAAGCTGAAGAATTTGTCTTCATGCGCATAGGTGTCGAGGCTCAACGTCTCGATTTGCCCAACGCCTGCCGCCGCCAGCCGCGCGGCGACGTAGGCCTCGATGTCGAACTGCTGGTGGCCTCGCTTGCCCGCGAACAGGAAGAAGCGCTCGTTCGCGGGATCAGCCTCCTCGAAACGGCGCGCAAAGGCGTCGTCCACTTCGTAGGACGCGCGCGCGATACAGGGTCCGGTCGCGGCCACGATCCGATCGATTCGCGCGCCAAGGCGCTCCATCGCGGCGAGGGTCGCGTCGGTTACGCCGTGCAGCGCCCCCTTCCACCCGGCATGCGCTGCGCCGATCACGCCTGCGCCCCGATCCGCGAACAGGACGGGCACGCAATCGGCGGTGAGGATGCCGAGCAGCAGGCCAGGCCGGTCGGTCACGATCGCATCGACATGGGGGCGCGCCGCGTCGGCGAAGGGCGCGGTCGCGACCACCGCCTCGGCCGAATGGATCTGATGGACGGTCGCCAGCGCCGCTCCAGGCAACACCGCGTCGACCGCGCGGCGGCGGTTTTCAGCAATGGCTTCGCGGTCGTCGTTCGAGCCGAGGCCGACATTCAACCCGGCGAGGATGCCGGTCGAAACCCCGCCCTCGCGGCCGAGGAAAGCGTGGGGAATGCCGTCCAGGGCATGGGCACGAAAGGGTGTGATCGACATATTCACTCCGTCATCCCGGCGAAAGCCGGGATCCATCTCCTGACATTTCGGCCAGTACGCCAGCACGGGAGAGGGACTCCAGCTTTCGCTGGAGTGACAGACCGGATCTAGGGTCCGGAACCTAGAAGCCGCCCGGCACGGGCCAACGGCGGCCGGTCACCGCCATCACCTTGAACAATTCGCCCATCTCGTCGGGGTGGGTGAGACGGCGATAGGCCTCGCCAATCTCTTCGGCGCGACGCGGCGCGTTGCGGGCGAGCGCTGCGGCGCGGTCGGACAGGCCGAGCGAGACCAGCCATTGCCCCTGCTCGACCGGGCCTTCGACATGTGTGCCCGCCGCGCGCGCCGATCCGGCCAGCGCAGCAAAATCGACATGCGCGGTCAGGTCGCTCACACCGGGCTTTGCAAACGGATCGGCATAAGCATGCGCGTGGACCGCCTGTAGCGTGTCGCCATGCGCGCCGCCGTCATAACCGTAGTCGATCACCAGCAACGCGCCGCCCTGATCATGCAGCCGCCGCGCGATGGCGCGCATCAGCTTGCGCGCCATCGGACAGCTTTCGATGATCCCACCCGGATCGACATTGCGCAGATGCATAGGCACCTCGCCGTATCGGGTATTCTCGCCGGGCGCGGCTTCGAACCCGTCCATCCCCATCCGCACCACGCGCTCGCGCCAGCCGGAGAAGGTCATGATGAGCTGATGCACGGGCAATGCATCGAAGAATTCGTTGGCGACGATCAGCAGCGGCCGGTCGGTCGGCAGCGTCTGGATCGTATCGTGCCAGATCGCATGCGCATGCAGATCGGCCTGCTTCTCGCGCAGCAGCGGGCTGGTCTCGATGAAATGAAGTTCCGGCTCCAGACCGACCACCTTCATCGCACGCAGCATATCGTCGGCGAGCGTGCCGCGCCCAGGACCCAGTTCGACCAGCACCGCGTCGGCGGGACGCCCCGCACGCTGCCATACGTCGGCAAGCGCGAGGCCGACGATCTCGCCAAACATCTGGCTGACTTCGGGCGCAGTGATGAAATCGCCGGCCGCACCAATGGCGTCGCGCGTGGCGTAATAATGCCGGTTCGCCTCGTTCATGAAACGCTCGATCGAAATCGGGCCTTCGGCCTCGATCAGCTGCGCGATCTCGCGCGAGATGTCAGACGGCGCTGCCATTACCCGTCGATCCAATCCGCCTGTTTTTCGCTGTCATGATGAACCACAGGCCGACGAACAGCATCGGTGCGGAAAGCGTCTGCCCCATCGAAATGCCCCAGGGCAGGATGCCCAATTGCGCATCCGGCTCGCGGAAATATTCGACGATGAAGCGCGCACAGCCATATCCGACAAGGAATACGCCCAAAAGCAGGCCCGGTTTATAGCGCGCGTCGGTGCGCCAAAAGAGGAAGGACAGGATCAGGAACAGGACGATGCCTTCCAGTCCGGCCTCGTAGAGCTGGCTGGGATGGCGCGCGGGATCGGGCAGGCCCGCCCCGACCGTGTTGGGAAACACAATGCCCCAGGGCGCATCCGTCGGCCGTCCCCACAATTCGCCATTCACGAAATTGGCGAGGCGGCCGAAGAAAAGCCCGAACGGTGCGCAGCAGGCAATGTAATCGAGAAAGCGTAGCATCGAGAGATTGTTGCGCCTCGCCAACCACCAGATCGCCAGCACCACGCCGAGCGCGCCGCCGTGGAAGGACATGCCGCCGTCCCACAATTTGTACCAATCCTGTGGGCTGGCCAGGAGACCGGGCACACCGGGTCGCGGACTTTCGCCGTAGAAAAGTATGTAACCAATCCGCCCGCCAAGAATGATTCCGAGCGTCGCATAGAAAACGAAATCGTCGGCATGGCGCCGTGCCATCGGGGCACCCGGCTGCTCGATCAGCTTGGTCAGATACCACCAGCCGAGGACGATCCCCGCCATGTAGGCAAGGCCGTACCAGCGGATCGTGAAGATCCAGGCATGGAACGCGACCGGCGACAGAGGAAGGTCGGCAAACCGGACATGCCCCGCGGTCGCGGCGGCGAGGGTGACGAGGCTCATGCGGCTGATCTAGCCGACCAGAGGAGCAGCGGCAAACGCTTGACCGTCCTTCCGGAAACGCCTCTGCTCGCGCCACGAAATGACTGGGGAAATTCCATGCTGTCCATCTCCCGCACGTTGCTCGGCGTGCTGCTCGCCAGCGCACCGGCCATGATCCATGCCGCCGATCCGGCGCCCGTGGACGATCCCTACATCTGGCTGGAGCAGGTCTCCTCGCCCGAATCGCAGGCCTGGGTCGAGAGTGAGAACAAGCGCACGCTCGGCCTGCTCGAGAGCGATCCGCGTTACGCCGCGCTCGACGCGGACGCGCTCAAGATCCTCGAGGCGACCGATCGCATCCCGATGCCCAACCAGATCGGAGGCCAGATCACCAATTTCTGGCAGGATGCGGACCATGTACACGGGCTTTGGCGCACGACCACGCCCGCCAGCTATCTGACCGCCGATCCGCACTGGCGTACTTTGATCGATCTGGACGCGCTCAGCACCGCCGACAAAGCGAACTGGGTCTGGAAGGGGGCGGATTGCGAACCCGTCGCCGAGCGCCTGTGCATGCTCAACCTGTCCGAAGGCGGCGAGGATGCGGTGACGCTGCGCGAATTCGACCTGGGCACGGGCAAATTCGTCGAGCACGGCTTTGGACTGCCCACGTCGAAGCAAAGCACCGCCTGGGAATCGGGAGACAGCCTTCTGGTCGCGCGCGACTGGGGCGCGGGCACGATGACGGAGTCCGGCTATCCGTTCGTTGTCAAAAGGCTGAAGCGTGGCCAGTCGATCAGCCAGGCGGCCGAGATTTATCGCGGCCAATCGACCGATGTCGGCGCGAGCCCCAGCAGCATGGTCGACGGCCAGGGCCATCGGCTCACGTATATCGAGCGCAACGTCACCTTCTTCGAAGGCGAGATTCTCGCGGTCGATGCGCATGGCGTCACCAAACTCGACATACCTCGCAAATATCGCGTTCAAGGCTTCGCCGCGAACCAGCTGCTGTTGCGCGTCGATCAGGACTGGAAGGACGTCAAGGCGGGCTCGCTCGTCGGATTCGAGGTCACGAACGGTCGCGTCGTCGCGCATCATGTGTTGTTCGTGCCCGGCCCCCGCCAGTCGATCGACGGCGTGCTGGCGACACGCGGCCATGTGCTCGTCGCGATCTACGACAATGTCCGCGGTCAGGCCTGGAGCTTCACGCCCGGGCCGAAGGGCTGGAGCGCCAAGCGGATAAGCCTGCCCGACAACAGCGCGATCGATCTCGCGAGCTCCGATCGCGCGACGGACGAAGCCTATCTCACCGTGCAAAGCTTCACTGTGCCGACCAGCTTGTGGAAGGTGAATGCTGCAACGGGCGCTGCGCAGAAGATCAAGGCAATTCCCGCGCGCTTCGACGCCAAGGGGCTGGTGACCGAGCAGTTTCAGGCGACGTCCAAGGATGGGACCAAGATCCCCTATTTCGTGGTCCATCGCGCCGATATCAAATATGACGGCAGCACGCCCACGATCATGACCGCCTATGGCGGCTTCCAGGTTTCCGAGACGCCGGTCTATCTGGCGACGCGCGGCAAGCTGTGGCTCGAGAAAGGCGGCGCCTACGTCCTCGCCAACATCCGCGGTGGCGGGGAATTCGGCCCCGCCTGGCATGAGGCCGGGCTCAAGACCAAGCGTCAGATCATCTACGACGATTTCGCGAGCGTGGCGGAAGACCTGATCAAGCGCGGCATCACATCCCCGCGCCGGCTGGGCATCTATGGCGGCTCGAACGGCGGGTTGCTGATGGGGGTCGAGATGACGCAGCGGCCGGACCTGTGGCACGCGGTCGCGATCGAAATCCCGTTGCTGGATATGCTGCGCTACGAGAAATTGTCGGCCGGTTCCTCCTGGGTCGGCGAATATGGCAGCGCCAGTGTGCCCGCCGAGCGCGCCTTCTGGGAAAAGACTTCGCCCTATCAGGCATTGCGCAAGGACCGGAGCTACCCTGAGCCCTTCATCTGGACGACGACCCGCGACGATCGCGTCGGCCCGGTCCAGGCGCGCAAATTCGCCGCCCGGATGAAGGAATATGGCCTGCCCTATCTCTTCTGGGAGAATACCGAGGGCGGCCATGCCGCGGGCGCTAACCTCAAGCAATCGGCGCGCGCGATCGCGCTCGAGACCACATATTTCACGCGCAAGCTGATGGATCCGGTCGAGCCGCCGTCAGTGCCGATGAAGTAGGGCCGATCTAACCGCACCACCGTCATGCTAGCGAAAGCTGGCATCCATCTCCTGCCGGGTTCGCCTGCTGACCATCGGGAGATGGCCCCAGCTTTCGCTGGGGTGACGGTAAGGAGGAGGTTTTGGCAGCAGCTGTCAGCGATTAAATAGTTTCGCTCCTCCTGATTTCGCCGCCGTGATAGACAATGACGGGAATCCGGGGGGAGGACGAACATGGCGACGACAACGCTGCGAAACGACGATGTCCTGGTCGAACCCACACCGAAGGGCCTGACGCGCAGCGGCGCGGCGCGGCTCGATGCGATCGACATGCTGCGCGGGCTCGTGATCGCGATCATGGTGCTCGATCATACGCGCGATTATTTCCATTTCTACGCGCTGCGGTTCGACCCGACCGATCCCGCAAAAAGCTGGCCTTTGCTGTTCGCGACGCGCTGGGTGACCCATCTCTGTGCCGCGACTTTCGTCTTCCTCGCGGGCGTGTCGATCTATTTCCAGAAAGCCAACGGCAAAGCCGGGCTGGGCCCGTTCCTGATCAAGCGCGGCCTGTGGCTGATCCTGCTGGAATGCACCGTGATCAGCTTCGGCTTCAACTTCGGCGAGCCCTTTCTCTTCCTCCAGGTGATCTGGGCGATCGGGGCGAGCATGATCTGCATGAGCCTGATCTCGCGCCTGCCCGCGCGCTGGGTGCTCGCGCTCGGCCTGGCGATCCTGCTTCTCTATCCTTTCGCGCTGGCGGCGACGGCGCATGCCGCAGTCGATGCGACGCGGGCGGGGAGCGCGGGCGCCACCGACCTGCTTGGCGTGATCCGCACCGTGGCGCTGGCACCGGGCCTGCTCGGCCCGCACGTTCTGGCTTATTATGCCTTCATCCCCTGGCTCTCGATCATGTGCCTGGGCTTCGGGCTGGGGCCGATTTATCGTCTCGACCAGGCCGAACGGACTCGCCGGCTGATCCCGATCGCGATCGGGATGCTGTTTGTCTTCGTGCTGCTGCGCCTGATCGATACCTATGGCGACCCCTCACCGTGGAGTCACCAGGGCACGGCAGTGCGCACCGTCATGTCCTTCATGAACGTGTCCAAATATCCGCCCTCTCCCGATTATGCGTTCGCGACGCTGGGCGTTTCCATCCTGCTGTTCCTGGCACTCGACAAGCTGCGCGGTCCGCTGGCGCGCGTGTTGCTCGCTTATGGCCGCACGCCGCTCTTCACCTATGTCTGCCACATCTACATCCTGCATGTGCTGATGCTGGCGGCGGTGCTCGCGCTGGGCTTCCCGTTCGGGACCGCGACCGATGTCGTCCTTTCGACCAAGGCGTTGGACAATGGCTGGGGCTTCGGTCTTCCCGTGGTCTATGCGATCTGGCTGTCGGTGCTGATCTTGCTGGTCCCGCTTTCGATGTGGTTTGCGGCGCTCAAGGCGCGGCGGCGCGATTGGTGGCTGAGTTATTTGTAATTTCTCGTTCCGTTCGCCCCGAGTAGCCGTCGAGCTTGTCGTGAGGGCGTATCGAGGGGGAATGTCTCGATACGGGGGGCCAGCTCGAACCCTACTCGACACGAACGGGATTCCTTAAGCCAACAAGCGACGTGACGCACTGCCCTCCCCGCCCTATCAGGCGGTCATGGCCGCGGCGGACAGGACCAGAAAAGGCATCGATCGGCGCACGTTGCTGATCGGCGGTGGCACAGGCGTGGGGCTGCTGCTCGCCTGGGAATTCTGGCCGCGCACCTATGCGCCCAACGTCGCGGTCGCGGCAGGCGAGACGCTGCTCGGCGCCTTTCTCAAGATCGATACCGCCGGCCGCGTCACCGCGATCGTGCCGCAGGCGGAGATGGGGCAGGGTATCTGGACGGCCTTGCCGCAGGCGCTTGCCGACGAATTGGGCGCGGACTGGCGCCAGGTCGCGGTGGAGCCCGCGCCGATCAACCCGCTCTACGCCAATCGCCTGATCGCCGGCGATTATGAGGCGGAGCATGTCCCACACTTCCTGCGCGGCTTCGGCCGCTGGGCGGGGCAAAGCTGGGCGACCAGCCATGCATTGATGATCACCGCAGGATCGACCTCGGTCCGCGCCTTCGAACAGCCGTTTCGCGAGGCGGGCGCGCTCGCCCGCGCCTTGCTCTGCATGGCGGCGGGCAAAAGGCTCGGCGCGGATTGGCAGGCCTGCGACACCGAGGCCGGCTTCGTGGTGCGTGGCAATGACCGCTTCCGCTTCGGCGAACTCGCCGCCGAGTCCGCAGCTTTCACCCCGCCGAAGCAGCCGCCGCTGCGCAAGCCCGGCGAGGGCAATATTTCGGGCAAGTCGATGCCTCGGCTCGATCTGCCGTCGAAGATCGACGGCACGGCGCGTTTCACGGGCGACGTAAGGCTGCCCGGTATGCTTTATGCGAGCGTGCGCCATGGTCCGCTCGGCGACACGAAGTTGGTGAGCCAGGAGATGGGCGACGCCGACAAGGTGTGGGGCGTGACCAATGTGGTGCGTGGGCCGAACTGGGTCGCGGCGATCGCGAACAATTGGTGGGCGGCCGATCACGCGCTCGACCAATTGCGGCCGCGCTTCGCCACCAGCGGCACGCTGCCGGACAGCGCGAGCGTTGCAAAGGCCCTCGATGCGGCGCTGGGCGGCAAGGCCAAGCTCTTCGCGGGTGACGGCAAGCCCGATCCACTTCTCACCGGCCCGGGCTTGATCGAGGCAACCTATGATGTCCCGCTCCAGGCTCATGCCACGATCGAGCCGTTGGTCGCGACCGCGCGAATGGAGGAGGGTCGGCTCGAAATCTGGATGCCGACGCAGGCCCCCGGCCTCGCCCGCGCCGCGATTGCTGCGGCGACCGGCATCTCGGCCGGGCGGATCGTCCTCTATCCGATGCTGGTCGGCGGTGGTTTCGGACGAAAGCTCGAAAATGACGCGGCGATCCAGGCGGCGACGCTGGCGATTGCGGCGAAAAAGCCGGTGCAATTGATGTGGAGCCGGGGCGAGGAAATGCGTCGCGGGCGCCATGGCCCGCCTGCCAAAGCCAGGCTGACCGCGCGGCTTAACGCGCAGAACCAGATCGTCGCCTGGCGCACGCGGATCGCGGCCCCCTCCTCTGCCGATGAGGCCGTCACGCGCCTGGTGGGCACGCATGGCCATGCTGGCGCGGAAGCCGCCGCCATCGATGGCGCGACCCCGCCTTATGCAATTCCCGCCTTCGCGATCGAGCATGCGCCGGCCGACATCGGGATCGAGACGGGCGTATGGCGCGCGGGGAGCCACGCTTATACCGGCTTCTTCACCGAGGGATTCGTCGATGAGGTGGCGGCGGTGGCGGGGCAGGACGCGCTCGCTTTCCGGATCGGCATGCTCGCAGGATCGCCGCGACTCGCGCGCTGTCTGAGCCACGCCGCCGCGACCGGCGGCTGGAGCGGCGAGGCGCAATCGGGCGAAGGGCTTGCGATCCACTCCGCCTTCGGCAGCCATATCGGCCTCTACGTCGAAGCCTCGAACGAGAATGGGCAAATCAAGGTCGCGCGCATGGTCGCGGCGGTTGATGCGGGACGGCTGATCAACCCCGATATCGTCCGCCAGCAGATCGAGAGCGGACTGGTCTGGGGGCTGGCCGCCGCATTAGGCCACGGAGTCACTTTCACGCGCGGCCTGCCGGACCAGGCCAATTTCGACGCGCTGGCCCTGCCGAGGCTCAAGAATATGCCCGATATCCAGATCGAGTTGATCCCATCGAACGAAGCGCCCGGCGGGGTCTCCGAGCTGGCGGTACCGGTCGCGGCACCAGCGATCGCCAACGCCATCTTCTCGGCGACCGGCAAGCGGCTGCGCAGCCTGCCGCTCGGCCTTGCATGAATCGGCCAGCCGGCCACCCCCTGATCCCGCCGGCGAAGGTCGGTGTGCTGATCGTCAATCTGGGTACGCCCGACGCGGCGGAGGCGGGGGCAGTACGCCGCTATCTCGCCGAATTTCTGTCCGATCCACGCGTGATCGAGATTCCCAGGCTGATCTGGAAGCCCATTCTGCACGGGGCGATCCTGCGCACGCGGCCTCGCAAATCGGCGCATGCTTATTCGTTGGTCTGGCGCGAAGACGGATCGCCGCTTGCAGCAATCACCAGGCAGCAATCCGATGCCCTGCGCGCCAAGTTCGGCGACGCGGTGATGGTCGAATATGCGATGCGCTATGGCCGCCCCGCCATCGCCGACACGCTGACGGCGATGAAGGCGGCGGGATGCGAGCGTATCCTGATCGCGCCGCTTTACCCGCAATATTGCGCGGCGACGACGGCGACCGCCAACGATGCCGCTTTCGCCGCGCTGGCGGCGATGCGGTGGCAGCCCGCGATCCGCACGCTGCCGCCTTATTACGACGACCCAGCCTATATCGCCGCGCTCAAGGCAAGCGTCGAAGCGTCGCTCGCGGCGCTGCCGTTCGAGCCGGACGCGATTCTTGCCAGCTTCCATGGGATGCCCGCGCGAACGCTGGCGCTGGGCGATCCCTATCATTGCCATTGCCAGAAGACCGCGCGGCTCCTGGCCGAGGCGTTGGGTCGCGATCTGATCGTCAGCTTCCAGTCGCGCTTCGGCCGCGCCAAATGGCTGGAGCCCGCAACCGACGCAATGCTCGCCGGCCTTCCGGCGAAGGGCGTCACACGCGTGGCAGTGGTTGCGCCCGGTTTCTCTGCCGATTGCCTGGAGACGCTGGAGGAGCTGGCGATCCGGGGACGGGAGACCTTCCTCAAGGTGGGCGGAGCCGACTTCGCCTACCTGCCTTGCCTCAACGCCGGCCAGGGCAGTATCGAAATGCTGCAGCTTTTGCTGCGCCGGGAACTTGCGGGCTGGGTCGGGGCTTCCTAGGCTTTCCGACCGGATTCGAACTATTCACCAGATTCGAACTAATGGAGAGACAGATGACGCGCGTTGCGATCGTGACTGGCGGAACTCGTGGCATTGGCGAGGCGATCAGCCTCGCGCTCAAGGAAGAGGGCGTGATCGTCGCCGCCAATTATGCGGGCAATGACGAGCGCGCGAAGGAATTCAGCGACCGTACCGGCATCAAGGCGTTCAAGTGGGACGTGTCGGACTATGACGCCTGCATCGCGGGCGTTGCAGCGGTAGAGGCCGCGCTTGGGCCGGTCGATATCGTCGTCAACAATGCCGGCATCACGCGCGACGGCACCTTGCTCAAGATGAGCTATGACGACTGGAAGGCCGTGATCGATACCAATCTGGGCGGCTGCTTCAACATGGCCAAAGCGACCTTCAGCGGCATGAAGGACCGCAAGTTCGGCCGCTTCGTCAATATCGGCTCGATCAACGGCCAGGCCGGCCAGTACGGCCAGGTCAATTATGCCGCCGCCAAATCGGGCATTCACGGCTTCACCAAGGCGCTGGCGCAGGAAGGCGCGCGTTTCGGCATTACCGTCAACGCGATCGCGCCCGGCTATATCGATACAGACATGGTCGCCGCCGTGCCGGCCGAAGTGCTCGCCAAGATCGTCGCCAAGATCCCGGTCGGCCGTCTCGGCCAGGCGCATGAGATTGCACGTGGCGTGGCCTTCCTCTGCTCCGAGGACGGGGCGTTCATTACGGGTTCAACGCTGTCGATCAACGGCGGCCAGCATATGTATTGAGGAGGACGCCGTCCGTCGCCGCCATGCCCGGGGGGGTAACGGATCGCCGATATTTGGACTAATCCGTCGGTATGGCCGGCCCCGTCAAACGCTCCGTAATGATTGCCGGCCATGCGACCTCTGTCAGTCTGGAGCCGGTTTTCTGGGAAGCGCTAAAACGCGCGGCGGAGGCGGATTCGCTGCCGATCAGCGCGCTGGTCGCGCGGATCGACGTGGCGCGGATCGAAGCCGACGAGCCGGTAAATCTGGCCAGCGCGATCCGGGTCTGGCTGATGGCGCGCGCGCTCGACGCTAGCGACGGCCCGCCATCCTGAGGAGCGCATAGCCCAGCCCGGCCGAGACGAGCGAGCCGAGGAGCACGCCGATCTTGACCTGGTCCACCAGCAGCGGCTTGTCGAAAGCGAGCCCGCCGATGAACAGGCTCATCGTGAAGCCGATGCCGCACAACAGGGCAACGCCGTAAATCTGGGGCCAGCTCGCGCCTCCGAGCTTTGCGGCCAACCCGCATTTCACGGCCAGCCAGACCGATAGCGAGACACCGATCTGCTTGCCCAGGAACAGGCCGGTCGCGACGCCCAGCGGGAGCGGATCGAGCAGATTGGCGAGCCTCATGTCCGCGAACGACACGCCGGCATTGGCGAAGCCGAACAAGGGCACGATCAGGAAAGCGCTCCAGGGGTGGAGGGCATGTTCCAGACGGTGGAGGGGCGACGTCTCCGCCTCCGATCGATCGACGGGAAGCATCATCGCGGCAAGCACGCCCGCCACGGTCGGGTGCACGCCCGACAGGAAGACCGCCGCCCACAAGAGAACGGCGCAGACCAGATAGGGCCAGAGCATTTTCACCCCGCCGCGATTGAGCGCGGCCATCACGCCGAGCACGGCTGCCGCCGCGAGCAGCGCCATTGCCTTGATGCCCGTAGTGTAGACGAGCGCGATGATCGCCACCGCGCCCATATCGTCGACGATCGCGATCGTGGTCAGGAAGACTTTGAGCGAGGCCGGCACGCGGCTCCCGAGCATCGCGATCACGCCGAGCGCGAAGGCGATGTCGGTCGCCGACGGGATCGCCCAGCCGCGCGCCAGGCCGGGTGTCCGGCCAGCGAGCGCCAGATACAGGATCGCCGGCACGGCCATTCCCGCGAGCGCAGCGACTGCGGGCAGGATCCGGTCCGGCCAGCGGGCAAGATGACCGACCAGGAATTCGCGTTTGATCTCCAGCCCGACCAGCAGGAAGAAGATTGCCATCAGGCCATCGTTGATCCAGTGGAGCAGCGACAGCCCCGCCAGATCGAGATGCAGCATATGGCTGTAGAGCGGGCCGAGTCCGCTGTTCGCGACGGCCAAGGCAAGCACCGCCGCCCCGATCAGCAGGACGCCGCCGGAGGTTTCTCCCTGAAGGAACGCCTGCAGCGCGTTGGCCGGCCGATCGCTTTTCATCGGCCCGTATTAAGCCAGGCGGCTCGTTCCTGCCTATCAAAACCGGCTTTGGGACTCGCCTTCCGCGTCAGGCCCGTTAAAGGGCGCGCGCATGACCAGCATTCCGATCAAGCGCGCGCTCCTTTCCGTCTCCGACAAGACCGGCCTCGTCGAGCTCGGCAAGGCCCTATCCGGGAAAGGGGTCGAATTGGTCTCGACCGGCGGAACCGCCAAGGCGCTGCGCGACGCGGGGCTGACGGTGAAGGACGTATCGGACCTGACCGGCTTTCCGGAGATGATGGACGGGCGGGTCAAGACGTTGCATCCCAAGGTGCATGGCGGGTTGCTGGCGGTGCGCGACGATCCGCATCATGCGGCGTCGATGGCCGAGCATGAGATCGGCGCGATCGATCTGGTCGTGGTCAATCTTTACCCGTTCGCACAGACCGTCGCGAAGGGCGCCGAGCGCGACGAGATCATCGAGAATATCGATATCGGTGGCCCGTCGATGGTGCGCTCCGCCGCGAAGAATCATGCTTTTGTCGCGATCGTGACCGACCCGGCCGACTATGAAGCGGTGGCGCAGGGTTCGACCACGATCGAGCAGCGCAAGACCTTCGCCGCCAAGGCATTCGCCGCGACCGCGGCTTATGACGCGATGATCTCTTCCTGGTTCGCCTTCGCCGATCAGGGCCAGGCTTTCCCGGACACGCTGTCGGTGCCGCTCAGGAAGGGCGCTGAGCTGCGCTATGGCGAGAATCCGCATCAATCGGCGGCGCTCTACCTGCCGTTCGGCCCATCCGCACGCGGCGTCGCGCAGGCCGAGCAGATCCAGGGCAAGGAACTCAGCTACAACAATTACAACGACGCCGACGCCGCGTTGGAGCTGGTCAGCGAATTCCGCGACGGGCCGCCTACGGTGGTGATCGTCAAGCATGCCAATCCGTGCGGCGTCGCCACCGGCGAGACCTTGATCGAGGCCTATCAGGCGGCGCTTGCGTGCGACAGCGTGTCCGCGTTCGGCGGCATCATCGCGGTCAACCGGCCGCTCGACGGCCCGACGGCGGAGGCAATGACCGGCATTTTCACCGAGGTCGTGGCGGCGCCCGCCGCCGATGCGGCTGCGCGCGAGGTGTTTGCCAAGAAGAAGAATCTGCGCCTGCTGATCACCGGCGAACTGCCCGATCCCAGGCGGCCGGGGCTGCAGCTGAAGTCGATCGCGGGCGGCATGCTCGTCCAGTCGCGCGACAATGGCCAGGTGGTCGAGGCCGACCTCAAGGTCGTCACCAAGCGCGCGCCGACCGGCCAGGAGCTGGCCGACTGCCGCTTCGCCTGGACGGTCGCCAAGCACGTCAAGTCGAACGCGATCGTCTATGCCAAGGACGGGTCGACCGCAGGCATCGGTGCGGGCCAGATGAACCGGCTGGAAAGCGCGCGGATCGCCGCATGGAAGGCCAGGGACGCCGCCGACAAGGCTGGCTGGACAACCCCTCGCACGATCGGGTCGGCGGTTGCCTCCGATGCCTTCTTCCCCTTCGCCGATGGCCTGCTGGCCGCGGTTGAGGCTGGCGCCACCGCGGTGATCCAGCCGGGCGGATCGATGCGAGACGCCGAAGTGATCGCCGCCGCCGACGAGGCCGGCCTGGCGATGGTCTTTACGGGAATGCGCCACTTCCGGCACTGAGCCGAAAGCGGCGCTTCCGTTTCAGGCCGCCGACGCCATCTGCTCACGCAAGTAGGCGGCGAGATTGGCAAGCGTCTGGCCTGTCCCCACCTCCACGCCCACTTCCAGATAATGGTCGAGGGTCTCGGCCGACAGGCAATCGATCTCGACCGTCATGCGCGTGCCCGCGCCGTGCGAGTCGAGCAGGACGAGCCCTTGCGCGCCATTCGCTTCGAAGGCGAGCCGATGTGGCGGCGCGACCTCATTATAGGTTCCCGAAAAGACGTGGTCGGGGTTGCTGGACGAGATGAAGGTGAACCTCCCGCCCGGGCGCAGATCGATCTCGCAACTGGCGAGGCGCGCGCCGGTCGCATCCCACCAGCAGGCGATATGCTCCGGCTTTGTCCAGGCGTCGAAGATCGAGGCCGGGGTGGCGTTGAGGTCCCGAACGAAGCGGAGCGTGTGCGTGGCGCGATCGATCACGCAATCGGCGTCGTTCTGAAAGGCAGCAGGCATGTCACTTGTCTCCCGGATTCATGGTGGTGAGATGGTTGGCGAGATTATCGAGGCGCTGCTCCCACTCCCGCCGGAAGGGTTCGATCCAGTCTGCAGCTTGCTTGATCGTTTCTGCCCGTAGCCGCCGCGGTCGGCGCTGGGCGTCGCGCCCGCCCTCGATCAGGCCGGCGCGTTCCAGCACCTTGAGGTGGCGCGATATGGTCGGCTGGCTGAAGGCAAAGGGCCGCGCCAGTTCGGCCACGGTCGCTTCCCCCAAAGCCAAACGACCGAGCATCGCGCGGCGGGTGGGGTCGCCCATTGCGGAGAAGATCAGGTCGAGCCGATCCGGTGTCACTGATTCGATAGCCATATCGCTATATAGCTATTGTGCTATTTAAGAGTCAAGCGGGTCGGCTCGATAGCGCCACTCTTACGACCAAGGTCGGCTGTCGGGGGCATTGTTGAAGCGCGGACTCTTATCTAGGATCAGGGGACGGCCTGCCAAAGCGCGGTGAGCCGGCGGCAAGAACCCAATCCCGCCAGCACAGGAGAGACCGTGCATAGTCCCAAGCTGATCACGGCGATGCTGAGCGCATTGGCTTTCGCGCTGCCCGCGACCGCGCATAGTGCAGTGGCGATCGACTGTCCGCTTCGTGATCAGCCTTATTCGTCCCGGTCGCCGCTGATCGATCTGCTGCTGAAGCCGGAGGCGGCCGCGGTGATCGAGCGCGACGCGCCGGGCATGATCGCGCACTTCTGGGCGGGGGAGAAGAGCGTCACGGTCCCGAGCTTTGGCTCGATCGTCACGCTCCGCAGCGCCGCCGGCTCCAATTCGCCGTCCGACGACGTCTGGGCGTCGATCGACCGCGATTTAGCCCGCTTGCCCATCACCGCGCACGACAAAGAGGCGCGATGCGCGCGTTATGACACGGACGTGACGCCGCTCGCGCCGCTCGCGCCGCCCGCGCGCCACCCGGCGATCCTGGTGTTCGAGAAGATGACGGGCTTCCTCGACGCACCGTCGGTCGCGGCAGCCCATGCCGCCTTGTTCGAAATCGCGCGCCGCAAGGGATGGGCGATCGTCGCGACCGACCATGCCGGGGCGATCACACCCGCCAATTTGCGGCATTTCGATGCGGTGATCTGGAATAATGTGAGCGGCGACGCGCTGACCGCGACCCAACGCCGCGTCTTCCGATCCTATATCGAACATGGCGGCGGCTTCGTCGCGGTCCATGGCGCCGGCGGCGATCCCGCTTATTTCTGGGACTGGTATGTCGACACGCTGATCGGTGCGCGCTTCATCGGGCACCCGATGGGTCCGCAATTCCAGGAAGCGCGGGTGATGGTAACCGATCCGGCCAGCACGATCGTGCGCGATCTGGCACCGGGATGGACGATGACCGACGAATGGTATTCCTTCCGGCCCAATCCGCGCGCGGGCGGCGCCCATATCCTGCTCTCGCTCGACGAGGCGACCTATTCGCCCCGATCGGGCGACAGGGATCTGCGGATGGGCGATCACCCGATTGCCTGGACGCGCTGCATCGGCGACGGCCGGTCCTTCTTTTCGGCGATCGGCCATCGACCGGAAGGCTATTCCGAGCCGCATTATGTGCAGGTGCTGGAGGCCGGGATCGCCTGGGCTGCGGGCGCAGGGTCGACCCGGTGCAAGCAAGGCCGCGAACTCGCCCGAAGCCATTAGCGCGCCGGAATTTGCGCCGAGGCGATCTTCCCCGAACCCTAAGCGGGCGGGCTTAGCCCTTTTCCTGCCGGAACATTTCGTGCACAATTAGCCCGTCTTTAAAGGGTTCGGCTAATGGCGACACGCATCGCGAACAGCGGCAATTGGCGCGGCCAGGTGCGGCATATCAGCACCCGCGCGGGCGCGATGCTGAGTTCGCTGGCGGTGCTCGCCTTCGCGCTGCTGATCGGCTTCGCACTGGCCTCCTATAGTTCGACAGATCCGGCGCTGAACACGGCTGCCGCGCCTGTCTTCCGCAACGTGCTCGGGCCGATCGGCGCCTGGAGCGCGGACCTTTTGCTCACTTTCTTCGGCCTGCCCGCGGTGCTTCTGATCCCGCCTCTGGTGGTGGTCGCGCTCCGGTTGTGGCGCGGGGTGCATGCCGGCCAGTGGAAGCGCGCCCTGCCGATCACGATCCTGGCAATGCTATTTTGCGACCTCAGCATGGGGCTCGTCCATCTCGGCCTGTCGAGTTCGCTGCCTGCGGGCGCGGGCGGCGCGATCGGGATCGGCGCCGCCAATCTGATCGATCGCGGGCTCGACATGCTCCAGCATCCTTATGCGGTCGGCATCCGTATCGCGGCCGTCCTGCTGTTCGGCATCTTGGGACTGACGCTCGCGCTCTGGTCGCTCGGCCTCGATGCCGAAGAGCGCGCGGCCTTGTTCCGGCGAAGCGAGAAAACGCAGCGCGCCGAGCGGATTTCAGTCACCAAGCCGATGAAGCAGGCGCTCGTCCGCACGCCCCGCACCGCGCTCGCCGAGGATGAAGACGAGGCGCCCGAACCGCCCCGCCCGACGATCACCACGCCGGTCAAATTGGCTCAGCCGAGCGCGCGCAATCAGCGCGAGCGCCAGGCCAAGCTCGCGCTCGGCGATACGTGGGTGCTGCCGACGCTCGATTTGCTCGCGCCGCCGCCGCCGCCGACCACCGAGAAGCTCGACAAGAATGCGCTGGAGCGCAATGCGCGCCTGCTCGAAACCGTGCTCGAGGATTTCAAGGTCCAGGGCAATATCAGCGGCGTCCGCCCCGGCCCGGTCGTGACGATGTACGAGCTGGAACCGGCCGCGGGCGTCAAGGCGAGCCGTGTGGTCGCGCTCGCCGACGATATCGCGCGCAACATGTCGGCGCTCTCGGCGCGCGTAGCGACCATTCCCGGGCGCACCGTGATCGGCATCGAGCTGCCCAACCAGAAGCGCGAGATGATCTCGCTGCGCGAATTGCTCGAACATGAAAGGTTCGAAAATCAGGGGCCCGGCAATCTCGCGCTGGTGCTCGGCAAGGATATTGGCGGCGATCCGGTGATTGCGGACCTGGCGCCGATGCCGCATTTGCTCGTCGCGGGCACGACCGGATCGGGCAAGTCGGTCGGGCTCAACGCAATGATCCTCTCGCTGCTCTATCGGCTCACGCCCGACCAGTGCCGGATGATCATGATCGATCCCAAGATGCTGGAATTGTCGGTTTATGACGACATCCCGCATCTGCTCTCGCCCGTCGTGACCGAACCCGCCAAGGCGATCCGCGCGCTTAAATGGGCCGTCGAGCAGATGGAGGACCGCTATCGGATGATGGCGACAATCCAGGTGCGCAGCCTCGCCTCATTCAACGAGAAGGTGCGAGCGGCCAAGGCGAAGGGTCAGACGCTCGGGCGCCGTGTCCAGACCGGCTATGATGCCGACACCGGCCAGCCGATCTATGAGGAAGAGAAGCTGGAGTTCGAGCCGCTGCCGATGATCGTGGTGGTGGTCGACGAACTCGCCGATTTGATGATGACCGCGGGCAAGGAAGTCGAATTCCTGATCCAGCGGCTCGCGCAGAAAGCGCGCGCGGCGGGCATCCACCTGATCATGGCGACGCAAAGACCGTCGGTCGACGTCATCACCGGCGTGATCAAGGCCAATCTGCCGACGCGGATCAGCTTCCAGGTCGCCTCCAAGATCGACAGCCGCACCATCCTCAACGAGCAGGGTGCCGAGCAGTTGCTGGGCAAGGGCGACATGCTCTATGTCGCGGGCGGCAAGCAGATCGTGCGCGTGCATGGGCCATTCGTCGGCGACGACGAGGTGCGCGGCGTGGCCGAGCATTGGAAGGGCCAGCGCCCGCCCGAATATATCGCCGCGGTGACCGAGGAACCGATGGACGGCGGCTATGAGATCGAGGGCGCGCCGTCGGGCCCTGACGATCCCGAAACGCAGACCTACCGCAAGGCGGTGCAGCTGGTGGTCGAGAATCGCAAAGCCTCGACCTCGTGGCTGCAGCGCCAGCTGCGCGTCGGCTATAATGGCGCGGCGCGGCTGATCGAGCGGATGGAGAAACAGGGCATCATCTCCACGCCTGACCATGTCGGCCGCCGCGAGGTGCTGATCGAACCGAGCGATCTGGCGAGCTATTTGTAGCGTATGCCCTCAAAACCGTCATTCCAGCGAAAGCTGGAATCCATCTCCCACGTTCACCAGAAACGCTGACCTGGAGATAGACCCCAGCTTTCGCTGGGGTGACGCGGAGCTGGTTGATCCAATGCGCTGGCCCGCCTACCAGCCGCGCCATGCTGCCCGCGCTCGCGCATATCGACGCCTGGATCTTCGATCTCGACAACACGCTCTATCCGGCGTCGGCGGATCTGTTCGGGCTGATCGACAAGCGAATGACGGCCTATGTCGCGCGCATCACCGGCCTGCCGCTGGAGCAGGCCTACAAGGTCCAGAAGAGCTATTTCCGCGAGCATGGTACCACGCTCAACGGGCTGATGCGGGAACATGGCGTCGATCCGCATGATTTCCTGGCCGACGTTCACGCGATCGAGATGGACGTGCTGCAGGAAGACCGCCGCCTGATCGACGCGATCGCGCGGCTTCCCGGGCGGAAATTGGTCTTTACCAACGGCGACGTGCCCTATGCCGAGCGCGTGCTGGCGGGCGTGGGCCTGTCGGACAGCTTCGAGGCGATCCATGACATCCATGCGATGGCCTACAAGCCCAAGCCGCATGACCATGCCTATGCATCGATGATTCAGGCCTTCCGGATCGATCCTGCGCGCGCGCTCTTCGCCGACGACCTTGCCCGCAACCTACCGCCGGCCAAGGCGGCGGGGCTGACCACGCTCTGGATCGACAATGGCTCGGAGCAAGTGGGGGCAGACATAAGCGACGGGATCGACTACCGGGCCAGCGACCTGGGCCTGTGGCTCGACCAAATCTTGAGGGAAGAATGACGCTCGAAGCCACGATCGACGCCGCCTGGGAGGCACGCGACACGCTCTCCACGTCCACCACGGGCGAGGTGCGCGACGCGGTCGAGGCGGCGCTGGCGGGGCTCGATGCGGGCACCTATCGCGTCGCCGAGAAGAAGGGCGATGCCTGGGCCGTCAATCAGTGGCTCAAGAAGGCGGTGCTCCTGTCGTTCCGCCTCAACGACAATGTCGTGGTCGACGGCGGCACGCCCGGCGGCCCCGCGTTCGACAAGGTGCCGACCAAGTTCGCGGGCTGGGACGAAGCGCGGTTTCGCGCCGCCGGCTTCCGCGTCGTGCCCGGCGCGACCGTGCGCCGCGGCGCGCATATCTCCAAGGGCGTCGTACTGATGCCGAGCTTCGTCAATATCGGCGCTTTTGTCGGCGAAGGCACGATGGTCGACACTTGGGCGACGGTCGGCAGCTGCGCGCAGATCGGTGCCAACGTCCATATTTCGGGCGGCGTCGGCATTGGCGGCGTGCTCGAACCGCTCCAGGCCGGCCCGGTCGTGATCGAGGACAATTGTTTCATCGGCGCGCGCTCCGAGGTCGCCGAAGGCGTCCATGTCGGCGAGGGCGCCGTGCTGTCGATGGGCGTCTATCTCGGCGCCTCGACCAAGATCGTCGACCGCGCGACTGGCGAGACCTTCATGGGCCGCGTGCCGCCTTATGCGGTGGTGGTGCCGGGCACGCTTCCGGGCAAGGACGGCGGCCCGGGCCTCTATTGCGCGGTGATCGTCAAGCGCGTCGATGCCCAGACCCGCTCCAAGACGGGCATCAACGACTTGCTGCGGGATTGAGCAACAAACGACACCGGTTCGGAGCCGAACGGTCCCGTCGATACTGGTGTCCGCGCCCCGCCCTGCTTAGAAAAGTGGGCAATAATGTTTCGCGGGGACGCAATATGAAGGCTTTGTTCCGGGCGGCGGTCGCGACCGCCGCGATCGCGTTGGCATTCGCCCCGGCGTGGGCCGCCGATGCGCCCCCAAAAAGCCCGGCGCCCAAATATGGCACCTGGGGCATCGATTATGCCGACATGGACAAGAGCGTGAAGCCCGGGGACGCTTTCTTCGATTATGTCGAGGGAACCTGGCTCAGGACGCACCCCATTCCGGCGGACAAATCGCGCGCCGGCTATAATTACGATCTGCCCGACGATACCGAAGTACAGGTCCGCGCGATCGTCGAGGATGCGGCGCGCAACCCCGAAAACGCGACCGCGCGCCAGATCGGCGACTTCTATGCCGCCTGGATGGACGAAGCGGGGATCGAGGCGCGCGGCCTTGCGCCGCTCAGGCCCTGGCTGGCGCGGATCGCTGCGGTGCAGAACAAGAGCCAGCTCGTCGCGTTGATGGCCGCGCCGGGCTTTGCCTCGCCGGTCGATATCGGCGTCACCGCCGACGCCAAGAACCCGACCCGCTATACGGCCACCGCCAGCCAGGCCCGGCTCGGCCTGCCGACGCGCGATTATTACCTGCTGCAGGGCGAGAAATACGACACCTATCGCAAGGCCTATCGCGACTATATCATCCGCATCCAGACGCTGGCAGGCATCGCCGACCCGGCCGCCAAGGCCAACGCGATCATCGCGCTCGAAACCCGGCTATCGCAGGATCAATGGACGCCCGAACGGCGGCGCGATCCGCAGGCGACCTACAACCCGATGACGCGCGCCCAGCTCGCCGCGCTCGCGCCGGCGCTGGAGTGGAATACGACGCTGGCGAAAATCGGCCTCGGCGCCGCGCCGGTTGTGGACGTAACCGAGCCGAGCGCGGTCGCCGCGGCGGCGAAGCGTATCGGCGACGTGCCGCTGTCGACCTGGAAGGCGTACCTGACCTTCCGCTTCATCAGCGACCATGCGGTCTTTCTGCCCAAGGCGTTCGACGCGGCGCATTTCGATTTCTACAGCCGCACGCTGAACGGCGTGCCGCAGCAGCGCGACCGCTGGAAGCGCGGCATGGCTTTGCTCGACGAGGATCTGGGCGAGGCGGTCGGCCAGCTTTACGTCGCGCGCCACTGGTCGCCCGACACCGAGGCCAAGGCGAAAGAGCTGCTGGCCGACATGCGCGCGGCCTATCAAGACAAGATCGCGCACGCCGCCTGGATGGACGACGCCACGCGCAAGGAGGCGCTCGCCAAGCTCGCCGCCTTCGACCCGCGCATTGGCCACCCGGTCCGCTATGTGGATTATTCGAGCTTCAAGGTCAGCCGCAGCGATCCGCTCGCCAATGCGATGGCCTCGTCGGAGTTCGACTGGCGCCTGGCGCTGTCGCGTTTCCCCAAGACCGTGGATCGCAGCCTGTGGGATATGACCCCGCAGACGGTGAACGCTTATTATGATCCGCCGCTCAACCAGGTGACCGTGCCCGCCGCGATCCTGCAGCCGCCCTTCTTCGACGCGCAGGCCGATCCCGCGGTCAATTATGCCGAGACGGGCGCGACCACGATCGGCCACGAGATGGGCCATGGCTATGACGATGAAGGCCGCCAGTTCGACGCGCAGGGCCGCCTGCGCGACTGGTGGACCGCCGATACCGCCGCCAAATACAAGGTGAAGGCGGAGATGCTTGCCAGCCAGTTCGATACCTATGAGCCGATCCCCGGCGTGCACATCAAGGGCCACCTGACGCTGGGCGAGAATTTGGCCGATCTGGGCGGAATCGAGACGGCCTATGCCGCCTATCGCCGCTATGTCGCGCGCCACGGCGAACCGCCGGTGATCGACGGTTTCACCGGCGACCAGCGCTTCTTCCTGGCCTATGCCGCCGCCTGGCAGGGCAAGGCGCGCGAGGATGCGTTGCGCGCCCAATTGCTGGGCAACCCGCACAGCCCCGACCAATATCGGGTCGATGGCATCGTACGCAATTTCGACCCTTGGTACGCCGCGTTCGACGTCAAACCGGGCGACAAAATGTATCTGCCGCCCGATCAGCGCGTCCACGTCTGGTGACGCGCGTGAGAATTCTCCCAAATTGAAGCGAGGGCCGTGATGAAGACTTTTCTGACCGCCGGCGTGGCCGCCGCCGCACTGGCAATCGCGTTGTTCCCCGTCGCGGCACAGACCGCGGCCAAGCCCGTCTATGGCGCGTGGGGCTTCGATTATGCGGGCATGGACAAGGCGGTAAAGCCGGGCGACGATTTCTGGGCATATGCCAACGGCGCCTGGGATCGCACGACCGATTTCGCGCCCGACCGCAGCAGCGCGGGTGTGAGTGTCAAGCTGGTCGATCAGGCCGAGGTCGACGTGCGCGACCTGCTCGACGCGATCGCCAAGGATCGGCATGCGAGCCCGACCGACCGCAAGGTCGGCAATTATTACAAGGCCTGGATGAACAACGCCGCGATCGAGGCCGCGGGCACGAAGCCCCTCAAGCCCTATCTGGCGCGGATCGATGCGGTGCAGACGCGCGACGATCTTATCCGCCTGTTCGCAGCACCTGGTTTCGCCGCGCCGGTCGATGTCGGCATCATCCCCGATTTCATGGACCCGACCCGCTATGCGGCGATCGCGACCCAAAGCAGCCTGGGCCTACCCGACCGTGATTATTATCTGCTTCAGAGCGAGAAATATGATGCGATCCGCAAGGCCTACCGCGCCTATGTCGTCAAGATCCAGCGGCTCGCCGGCTTTCCCGACGCCGAAGCGCGCGCCGACCGGATCCTCGATCTCGAGACAAAGATTGCGACCGATCAATGGTCGCGCGCCAAGCGCCGCGACATTCAGGGCCTGTACCACCCGATGGAGATCCAGCCGCTCAACACGCTGGCCCCACAATTCGACTGGCCGGTCTATCTGAAGGCGCTCGGCCTTGGGAAGGTGCCGACGATCATCGTCGGCGAGACCAGCGCCATCGCGGCGGCGGGCAAATTGCTCGACACCGTGCCGATTTCGACCTGGAAGGAATATATCGCCTTCCGCTTCGTCAGCGACCACGCCTCGTACCTGCCCAAGGCATTCGACGATGCGCAATTCGATTTCTACAGCCACACGTTGAACGACGTGCCGGTGCAGCGCGACCGCTGGAAGCGCGGCGTGCAGCAGGTCAACGGCGCGCTCGGCGAAGCGGTCGGCGCGGCTTATGTGCAGCGCCATTATCCGCCCGAGGCCGAACGGCAGATGGGCGAGCTGATCGAGAATCTGCGCGCGGCCTATGCCGACAAGATCAGCCACGCCGCCTGGATGGACGAGGCAACGCGCACCGAGGCGCTCGCCAAATTGAAGGCGTTCGAGCCGCGCACGGGTCACCCGGTCAAATATGTCGATTATTCGTCGATGGTGGTAAGCCCGACCAACCCGCTCGCCAACGCGGTCGCGGCGGGCAATTTCCAATGGAAGCTGCAGCTGTCGCGCTTCCCGCATCCGGTCGACCGCACATTGTGGAGCATGACGCCACAGACGGTGAATGCCTATTACAGCCCGCTGTCGAACCAGATCACCTTCCCGGCGGCAATCCTGCAGCCGCCTTATTTCGATCCCGCCGCCGATCCGGCGGTCAATTATGGCGCGATCGGCGCGATCATCGGCCACGAAATGGGCCATGGCTTCGACGATCAGGGGCGCAAGTTCGACGCGAGCGGCCGTCTGCGCGACTGGTGGAGCAAGCCCACCGCCGACGCCTATACCGGCCATGCGCAGAAGCTGGTGGCGCAATATAATGGGTACGAACCCATCCCCGGCGCCAAAATCAACGGTCAGCTCACGCTGGGCGAAAATCTGGGCGATCTGGGCGGGATCGAGGCGGCCTATCAGGCCTATCGCCGCTACGTGGCGCAGCACGGCGAGCCGCCGGTCATCGACGGTTACACCGGCGATCAGCGCTTCTTCCTCGCTTATGCCGAAGCCTGGCGCCAGAAGCGCCGCGAGGGCGCGACCCGCCAGCAATTGCTGAGCGATCCGCACAGCCCGGGTTATTTCCGCGTCAACGGCGTCGTGCGCAACGTCGACGCCTGGTATGCCGCGTTCGATATCAAGCCGGGCGACAAGCTTTACCTTGCGCCAGAAGAGCGCGTCCACGTCTGGTGAAGGCGCTCTGAGGATTTGAGCGCAAGCGGCGGGATGGCCTCGCGCCGCTTCTGCTTTATGTCCGCGCCATGAGCATGCAGATGCGCCGCGCCGACTGGGCGATCCTTCTCGCCTTGTCGGTCCTGTGGGGCGGCTCCTTCTTCTTCATTGGCATCGCGATCCATTCGGTCGCCCCTTTGACGTTGGTGCTGATCCGCGTCGCGCTCGCCGCCTGCTTTCTGTGGATCTTGCGCCTGATCCGGCGCGAGCCGCTCGGGCTGGCGGCGAAACTCGTGCCGGCTTTGACCTTGCTGGCGGTGCTCAACAATGCGCTGCCCTTCATCCTGTTCGCCTGGGCGCAGCGCACGATCCCGTCGGGGCTTGCCTCGATCCTCAACGCGACCACGCCGATCTGGGGCGTGATCGTCGCGCATATCTTCACGCATGACGAGCGAATGAGCCCGAACAAGATTGCGGGGGTGTTGCTCGGCTTTGCCGGCGTCGCGGTGATGATCGGTGCCGATCTGCTCGGCCAGATCGGCACCAACGTACTGGCCCAATTGGCCTGCCTCGGCTCGACGCTCAGCTACGCATTGGCGGGAGTCTATGCCCGCCGCTTTCGTGGGCTGGGGGTGACGCCGGTCGGCGTCGCGACCGGTTCACTCACCGCGGCCGCGTGCGTGCTGTTGCCGCTGGTTTTGCTGTTCGAGCCGCCCTGGACGGCACCGGCCCTGAACGCGCAGGCATGGGCGGCCCTGATCGCCCTCGCCTTCTTCTGCACCGCGGTCGCCTATATCCTCTATTTCAGGCTGCTTGCATCGGCGGGCGCGACCAACAGCCTGCTCGTGACCTTCCTAATCCCGGTGACTGCGATCCTGCTCGGCACCTTCCTGCTCGGCGAACAGCTTGGCGCCCGCCATTTCGCGGGGATGGCGCTGATCGGCTGCGGGCTGGCGGCGATCGACGGGCGATTGTTTAGGCGAGGCCCAGCAACCGGTTCGGGCTGAGCCTGTCGAAGCCCTGCCTTTCTTCCGAAGAAGGACAGCCCTTCGGCAAGCTCAGGGCGAACGGAAAAAGGCCTACCCTTCGACCTTCGCCAATAGCGCCTTCGCTTCAGGCCCGGTCCAGTCCATGTCGCGGTCTACGCGCAGCACTTCCTTGCCGTTGGCGTCGTAGAGGATCGTGGTCGGCAATGACGCGACCTTGAGCGGAATCATCAGCGCGTTGGCGGTGTCGAGCCAGGGTTTGCTGTTCTTGATCGGATGTTTCTGAAGGAAAGGCGCGACCACGCGCACGCCTTCCAGATCCTCATTGACCAGCACCACCTGCAGCTTGCCTGCGTCGCGCGCTGCAAGCGCGTCGAGCGTCGGCAATTCCTTGATGCAGGGAACGCACCAGGTCGCCCACAGATTGACCAGCACGGGCTTACCCTTGAGATCGGACAATTTGGCCGGCTGGCCGTCGCCATTCTTGATCTCGACAATCGGGATCGGCTTGCCCGCCTGGCCTGTGTCGGGGCCGGCGGGTGCCGCAGCCGGCGCAGGGGCTTGCGCCTCTGTGGGTTGTGGCTCAGGCGCAGCTTGCTTATGGCAGCCGCCGAGAGCGGCCAGTACGGTCAAGGAAGCAAGGGCATTACGCCGCATGTCGAACTCCAATGCCATGTGGGGGGGGCGTTTCGCCGACGGGCCTAGCGCGATCATGCGCGAAATCAACGCCTCTATTCCTTTCGACAAGAGACTTTGGCGGCAGGACATCGCCGCCAGCCGTGCGCACCTCGCCATGCTCGGCAAACAGGGCATCGTCGATCCTGCCGATGTCGAGAAGATCGACCAAGGCCTCGCCCAGATCGCTGCGGATTACGAAAAGAGCGGACCGCCGGAGGATCTGACCCTCGAAGACATTCATATGACGGTCGAAAGCCGGCTGGCCGAGCTGGTGGGGCCGGCGGCGGGGCGGCTGCACACGGCGCGCTCGCGCAACGACCAGGTCGCCACCGACTTTCGCTTGTGGGTGCGCGATGCGATCGATGCGGTGATTGCCGGGCTCAACGCGTTCCAGGCGGCGCTGCTGGTCCGCGCCGAGGAGCATGCGTCGACGATCATGCCCGGCTTCACCCACCTTCAGGTGGCGCAGCCTGTGACGCTCGGCCACCATCTGATGGCGTGGCATGCGATGGTCGGGCGCGATCTCTCGCGCTTCGCCGATGCGCGCGCGCGGATGAACAAATCGCCGCTCGGCAGCGCCGCGCTCGCCGGCACCGGGTTTCCGATCGACCGGCATATGACCGCGCGAGCGCTCGGCTTCGACGGGCCGACCGGCAATTCGCTCGATTCGGTCTCCGACCGCGATTTCGCGCTCGATTATCTGATGGGCGCGACTCAGTGCGCGCTCCATCTGTCGCGCATGGCCGAGGAATTCGTGATCTGGGCGAGCCAGCCCTTCGGCTTCGTCTCGCTGCCCGATGCCTATTCGACCGGTTCGTCGATCATGCCGCAGAAGCGCAATCCCGACGCGGCCGAGCTGGTGCGCGGCCATTCGGGCCGGATCGCGGGCTGCATGGTCGCGCTGACCATGACGATGAAGGGCCTGCCGCTCGCTTATTCGAAGGATATGCAGGACGACAAACCGCCCGTATTCGAGGCGCATGACCTGCTCGCTTTGTCGATCGCGGCGATGACCGGCATGGTCGAGACGACAGCGTTCGTGCCCGAGCGGATGCGCGCGGCGGCCGAAGCGGGCTTTTCGACCGCGACCGATTTCGCCGACTGGCTGGTACGCGAGGGCAATATCCCGTTCCGCGAGGCGCATCACATCACGGGGCGGGCGGTGAAGCTTGCGGAGACCGAAAGCGTGCCGATGGCCAAGCTCCCGCTCGAAGCCTTGCAGGCGATCGACCCGCGCATCGACGCGCGCGTCTATAACGTGCTTACGGTGGATGCCTCGGTCGCAAGCCGGACCAGCCACGGAGGTACCGCGCCGGCGCAGGTTCGCGCGCGCATCGCCGAAGCGAGGGAGGTCGGATGATGCGTCGCTTCGCGCTTGCCATCGCCTGCCTCGCGCTCGCCGCGTGCGGACAGAAGCAGGATTTGAAACCGCCGGCCAACGCAGCGTTGCCGCCCAAGCCGGCGACCGCACCGGCCCGGCCGACCGCGGACCAGTTGCTCGAGCGGCAACCATCCGAGCGGCCGGGCCGCAGCGACGAGCTTCTGACCAAGTCGGAGCCGCGCCAGGACGACCCCTTCGACCAGCCGCCGAAATAAGATGGACCATTTTGAGCTCAGGGACGACGTGCTCCACGCCGAGGACGTGCCGTTGACGCGCATCGCCGCGGAGGCGGGCACGCCGATCTATATCTATTCCAGCGCGACGATCGAACGCCACGTTCGCGTATTCCGCGACGCGCTGGCGGGCGTGACCGACCCGTGGATCGCGTTCGCGGTCAAGGCGAACCCGAATTGCGCGGTGCTGGCCACGCTGGCAAAGCTTGGGCTGGGCGCGGACGTCGTCTCCGGCGGGGAACTGCTGCGCGCGCTCGCGGCAGGCATTCCGGCGGACAGGATCGTCTTCTCGGGGGTGGGCAAGACCGCCGAGGAAATGACGCTTGGCCTCCAGCGGGGCATCGGCCAGTTCAACCTTGAATCGCTCGAAGAAGCCGAGACGCTGTCGGAGGTCGCCAGTCGGCTCGGCCTGACGGCGAAGGTCGCTTTTCGGATCAATCCGAACGTCGATGCGGGCACGCACAGCAAGATTTCGACCGGACGCGCCGACGACAAATTCGGCATCGCGTATGACCGGGCCACAGCAGCCTTTGCGCGCGCGGCCGAACTGCCGGGCCTCGAAGCGGTCTGCGTCGCGGTCCATATCGGCAGTCAGCTGACCGACCTTGCCCCCATGCGCGCCGCGTTCGAGCGGGTAGGGCTGCTGATTCGCGAGTTGCGGGGGGCAGGCCACACCATCTTGCGCGCCGATCTCGGTGGCGGGCTGGGCGTACCCTATAATCCGGCCGTCCCCGCCCCGCCTGTCCCCGCCGATTATGGCGCGATGGTCGCAGACGTGACCAGAGACTGGAACGTTCGGCTGATGTTCGAACCCGGCCGCGTGATTGTTGGCAATGCCGGCATAATGCTCACGCGTGTCATCAGGGTGAAAGAGGGTGCGACCTATCCTTTCGTGGTGGTCGATGCCGGAATGAACGATCTGCTGCGCCCGAGCCTCTACGACGCGTGGCACAATATCCGTGCGGTGGAACCGGACGGCACGACATTCGTCGCAAATATCGTGGGGCCTATCTGCGAAACGGGAGACACGTTCGCCCGCGCACGCGAGATGGACCAGGTCAAGGAAGGCGATCTTGTCGCCTTCATGACGGCGGGTGCTTATGGTGCCACGATGGCCAACACTTATAATTCGCGCGGGCTCGTGCCCGAAGCGATGGTTTCCGGAGGGGAATGGGCGATCGTCCGCGATCGTCAGCCGATCGAGGCACTGATTGCAGCCGACCGTCTGCCCCCCTGGCTTTGAGGAATCCCATGACGAATAGGCCCATACGCAAGGCGGTATTTCCGGTCGCGGGCTTCGGCACGCGCTTTCTGCCGGCAACCAAGGCGGTGCCCAAGGAATTGCTGCCGGTGGTCGACCGGCCGCTCATCCAATATGCGATCGACGAGGCGCGCGCCGCGGGCATCGAGCAGATGATCTTCGTCACCGGCCGCGGCAAGCATGCGATCGAGGATTATTTCGACAGCGCGTTCGAGATCGAGCACGACCTCAACGCCAAGGCCAAGACCGAAATATTGGAAGCGATGCGCCCGACCCGGCTCGATCCGGGCCAGGCGGCGTTCGTGCGCCAACAGCAGATGGCGGGGCTGGGCCATGCGGTATGGTGCGCGCGTCAGTTGATCGGCGACGAGCCGTTCGCGGTCCTGCTACCCGACGAGCTTCTCTGGAACCCGGCCAATCCCTGCCTCAAGCAGATGTGCGCCACCTATGAGGCCGAGGGCGGCAATGTGGTTGCGGTCGTCGAGGTGCCCGAGGAGCATACCAACCGTTACGGCATCGTCGAACCGGGTGCGTCCAAGCGCGGCGTGACCGAAGTGAAAAGCATGGTGGAAAAGCCCAAGGCCGGCACCGCGCCGTCGCGGCTGGCGGTGGTGGGCCGCTACATCCTTCAACCCGAAGTGCTCGATATATTGTCCGAGGGAAAGAAGGGGGCGGGCGGCGAGATCCAGCTCACCGACGCGATGGCCCAATTGCTCGGCAAACAACCCTTCCACGCGCAGACCTTCGATGGCGTGCGCCACGATTGCGGCGAGAAAGCCGGCTTCATCATCGCCAACCTCGCGCTGGCGCTGGAGCGCGCGGATATCGCCGACACGATCCGCGCCTACGCGCGGTCGATCTGAGCGGGGCTTTACGCACAGCCTGCCGATCTTCGTGCGGCTGGACGGCCGACCGGTCGCCCTGATCGGCGAAGGCCCTGCCGCCGACGCGAAACGGCGCCTGCTCGAACGTGCGGGCGCGATCATCGTCGGTGAGGATGCACCCGGTGCGGCGCTGGGCGTGGTCGCCAATGGCGACGAAGCCGCGGTCGAACGGCTTCGCGCGCGCGGCATGTTGCTCAACGTGGTCGATCGGCCCGATCTGTGCGACTTCACGCTCCCCGCGATCATCGATCGCGATCCGGTGCTGATCGCGATCGGTACCGGCGGCGCCTCCGCCGGCCTTGCCGCAGCCTTGCGCCAGCGGCTGGAATCCTTGTTGCCGGCCGGGCTCGGCAGGCTTGCCACCGCGCTGTTCGGCGGGCGCGACCATTTGCGCGCTCGCTTTCCGGACATCGACATGCGTCGCCGCGCGATCGGGTCGCTGCTCGCGGCTGGCGGACCGCTCGATCCTTTGGCCGACCATGACGATCCCGCGGCCGTCATCGCCGCCGCCGAGGCTGCGCCGGGACGAATCGAACGGATCGAAATCGCCTCCGCCGATCCCGAGGCGCTGACCTTGCGCGCGGCACGCCTGCTTGGTCTGGCCGACCGGCTCTATATCGAAGGCGCGATCCCGGACGCGATCCTCGATCGCGCGCGCGCCGACGCGCAACGGATGGCGGGCGCCTGCCCCCGTATTGCCGGGCCTGGTCTTACCCTCCACCTCATCTGGACGGATATATGAATCGCTGGGCGCTCGAACTGAAGGCGGATGGCAAGGGTCATGCGGTCGATGCGGCCGAGGCTTGCGCAGCGCGCCGCTCCCCCGCCATCTTCGTGTGGGTCCATCTCGATGGCCGGGAGAGCGATACGCTCAAATGGCTGCAGGACCATGGCGGCATGCCCTCCACTGTCATCTATGCGCTGACAGCGATGGAGACGCGCCCGCGCAGCGAGGCGATCGATGATGGCGCGCTGATCAACCTGCGCGGACCATCCGCCGACGACAAGAGGGCCAAGAATGGCGAGGACACGCTCGTTTCGATCCGCGTCTGGGTGGAGCAGGGGCGCGCCATTTCGGTGAGCTTCCATCCGCTCAAGGGCATCGACGTTCTGGTCGATCAGATGACCAAGGGCGAGATCAAGGATCCCGGCGACCTCATCTCGCACCTAGCGATGATCATCACGAAGCAGGTCGATCCCGTGATCAGCGAACTCGATGACCTGGTCGACGATTGCGAATTGAGGCTCGAGCCCGAACATGCGTTCGAGACGCGCCGCCGGATCGCGGTCGCGCGCTCGGACGCGATCGCCTATCGCCGCTTCGTCGCGCCGCAGCGCCAGGCACTGACCCAATTGGCCGAGCTCGAGGCGCCCTGGCTGGAGGATGACGATCGCCTCCATCTGCGCGAAGCCGCCGACCGTTTCGCGCGCATGACCGAGGATCTCGAGGCGGTGCGCGAGCGCTCCGCTTTGATCCACGAGCAATTGACCGACCTTCGGTCCGAGTTGCTCGAGAAGCGCGCTTTGCTGATCTCGATCGTGGCACTGATCTTCCTGCCTTTGACCTTCGTCACCGGCCTGCTGGGGATGAATGTCGACGGCATACCCTTCGCGCGCGAGCCTTGGGCGTTCGGCGCGGTGTGCGGCTTCTGCGCCGCGGTCGCGATCGCGATAACCGCCTGGTTCATCGCCGCGCGCTGGTTCAAATAATTCTCGTCATTCCAGCGAAAGCTGGAATCCAATTCCGGCGGTAATGCCTGGCGCAAGCTCGAGAGAATGGACCCCGGCTTTCGCTGGGGCGACGATCCAATTCCAAGTCAGGGGATCAGCATTCCCGCCAGCGCAGCGGACATGAGATTGGCGAGGCTGCCCGCGAGCAGCGCCTTCAATCCGAGTCTGGCGATGAGCGGCCGCTGGTTCGGCGCGAGCCCGCCGGTCACCGCCATCTGGATCGCGATCGAGCTGAAATTGGCGAAACCGCACAAGGCGAACGTCACCACCGCCTGGCTGTGCGCGCTGAGCGTCGAGGCGATCTTGCCGAAGTGGATGTAGGCGACGAATTCGTTGAGCACGATCTTCTCACCGAACAGCCCGCCCGCGACGCTCGCCTGGCCCGCCTGATCCCAGGGCACGCTGATCAGATACATGACCGGCGCGAAGATATAGCCGAGAATGCGCTGGAAGGTCAGGCCGGCAATGCCGAACCAGCCCCCGATGCCCGACAAGAGACCGTTGGCGAGTGCGACCAGGCCGACAAAGGCGAACACCATCGCGCCGACCATCACCGCAAGCCGCACGCCCAGTTGCGCGCCTTGGGCGGCGGCCATGATCACATTGGCGGGCTTTTCATCCTCGTCGCCGTGGCTGGTATCGACCATCTCGTTGATCGGCAGATTCGTTTCCGACGGATCATCGGGCATCATCATCTTCGCCATCAGGATCGCGCCCGGCGCCGACATGAAGCTGGCGGCGAGCAGATATTCGATCCGGATCCCCATCGAGGCATAGGCCGCGAGGATCGTGCCGGCGACGCCCGCCATGCCGCTGACCATCACCTGGAAGAGCTGGCTCGGGCGCAGGGCCGCGAGATAGGGCCGGATGACCAGCGGGGATTCCGACTGGCCGACGAAGATGTTGGCCGCCGCGCACAAAGATTCCACTTTGCTGATACCGACCACATATTCGATCGCGCCACCGACCCAGCGCACGACCTTCTGCATGATGCCGAGATGGTAGAGGATCGACACCAGGCTCGCGAAGAAGATGATCACGGGGAGCGCCTGCAGTGCGAAATTCTGGCCGAGCGGCGACGAGGCGAACGGTCCGAACAGAAAGGCGGTGCCCTCACCCGCATAGCCGAGCAGAGCGCTGACCCCGCCCGCCATCTTGCTGATCACCAGTCGGCCTGCCGGTACATACAGCACCAGCACCGCGATTCCGGCCTGCAGTGCGAAGGCCGCGCCGACCACACGCAGCCGAATCCAGCGCCGGTTGGACGAAAGCGCGAACGCCACCGCCAGGATCAGGATGATCCCCGCAAGGCTCAGCAAATGACCGGTCATGTTTGGATTGTTCCCGTTTCCTTATCGAACCCGATTCACGTCACGGGGAAAGCGCGGCACGCATTCTCCGCGCCGATCGGGGTCGGCCTGACCCGGACGATACACGCTCAGGCGAAGAGGCATAGGGAATTTGGGAAAAGGTCCGGCGCTGCGGTGGGGCAGCGCCGGGTACCAATTTTCAGCCGCCGTGCGCCGCGAGCGCGGCGAGCAGCAGCAGGGCCACGATGTTGGTGATCTTGATCATCGGGTTCACCGCCGGGCCGGCCGTGTCCTTATAGGGATCGCCGACCGTATCGCCGGTCACAGCCGCCTTGTGGGCTTCACTGCCCTTGCCGCCGTGATTGCCGTCTTCGATATATTTCTTGGCATTGTCCCACGCGCCGCCGCCCGACGTCATCGAGATGGCGACGAACAGGCCCGACACGATCACGCCGAGCAACAACGCGCCCAGCGAGGCGAAGCCGTTGCTCTGGCCCGCAACCGCCGTCACTAGATAATAAACGGCGATCGGCGCCAGCACCGGCAGCAGCGAGGGGATGATCATCTCCTTGATCGCTGCCTTGGTGACCAGATCGACCGTACGGGCATAATTGGGACGGCTGGTGCCTTCCATGATGCCAGGGTTGGACCGGAACTGCTCGCGCACATCCTCCACCACCGCACCCGCGGCACGGCCGACCGCGGTCATGCCGAACGCTCCGAACGCGTAGGGCAGGAGCGCGCCGAGTAGCAGGCCGACGATGACGTAGGGATTGCTCAACGAGAAATCGACCGTGAGGCCGGGGAAGAACTCCTTGAGGTCGGACGTATAGGCGCCGAACAATACGAGCGCTGCGAGCGCGGCCGAGCCGATCGCATAACCCTTGGTCACAGCCTTGGTGGTGTTGCCGACCGCATCCAAGGCGTCGGTCTTCTCGCGTACTTCATGCTCCAGCCCCGCCATTTCGGCGATGCCGCCGGCATTGTCGGTGACCGGGCCGTAAGCGTCAAGCGCGACGACCATGCCGGCCAAGGCCAGCATCGAGGTTGCGCCGAAGGCGATGCCTATGATGCCCGCGATCTGATAAGCGGCGACGACCGCGACCACGATCACGAGCGTTGGGAGGGCGGTCGATTCCAGGCTGATCGCCAGACCCTGGATGACGTTGGTGCCATGACCCGTGACCGACGCCCTCGCGATCGATCGCACGGGGCGATAATTGGTGCCGGTATAATATTCGGTGATCCAGACCAGCGCGCCGGTGACGGCGAGGCCGATCAGCGAGCACCAGAACAGGCTCATGCCGGTCACTCCCTTGCCGGTGATCGGCATCGCGAACAGGGTCCGGTGAAGATCGCCCAGCGTATATTGCGCGGCGAAATAAATGGCCGGGATGCCGAGGACCGCCGAGGTCCAGAAGCCCTTGTAGAGCGCGCCCATGATCGAGCCGCCGCCGAGCCGGACCATGAACGTGCCGATGATCGAGGTGATGATGCACACGCCCCCGATCAGCAAAGGCAGGCTCATCAGCGCGAGCGCATCCACCGATTTGCCGAGCAGCAAGGCGATCGACACCATCGTCACGCCGAGCGTCACGACATAGGTTTCGAACAGATCGGCCGCCATGCCCGCGCAGTCGCCGACATTGTCGCCGACATTGTCCGCGATCACGGCGGGGTTGCGGGGATCGTCTTCCGGGATGCCGGCCTCGACCTTGCCGACCAGATCGGCGCCGACGTCCGCGGCCTTGGTGAAGATGCCGCCACCAAGGCGGGCGAAGATCGAGATAAGCGAGGCGCCGAACGAGAGCGCGACCAGCGCATTGACCACGATCCGGTCGGTCGGCGCATGATGCGCGATGCCGACCAGATAATAGAAGAAAATCGAGATCGCGAGCAGGCCGAGGCCCGCCACCAGCATGCCGGTGATCGCGCCCGAGCGGAACGCCGTGGTAAGCCCGCCCTGCAGGCTGGTGCGCGCGGCCTCCGCGGTACGGACATTGGCCTTGACGGAGATGTTCATGCCAATGAAGCCGGTCAGACCCGACAGCAACGCGCCGATCAGGAAACCCACCGCCGAGACGGTGCCGAGAAAGTAGAAGACGAGCGCCACAACGACCACGCCGACGATTCCGATGGTGGTATATTGGCGGGCGAGATAGGCGCGGGCGCCTTCCTGAATCGCGCCGGCAATGTCCTGCATGCGCTGCGAGCCCGCAGGCTGCTTCAATACCTGCATGCTGGTGACGATCCCGTACAGAACCGCCAGCAGGCCACAGGCTATGGCCAGTTGAACAATCAGCATTCTCTCTCGTCCCCCTGTATTGGACGCCGCTTTATTTGCGGCCGGGTTTGGGGGAAGGCTTAAAGAGACTTGGGCCTATCGGCAAGCCAAGTGAAGACCCAGTCGAAAGCTATGCAATCAGGCGGGAATCAGGCAGCGAAATGCTGCATGCCAAGCGCGGCGAATCCGCCACAGGCGAGACCGATCAGCAACATGGTCAGGCTGCGAAGATCATGGCGCGTCATGTTCGAATCCCAGTCTTGGCGGCAGCGGCACCGGGCCGCCTTTGTCCCTGAGCGTCAGGCCGCTGCCAGGAGCGAAGCGGCCGATCGCGGTGACCTTAGCCAGGTTGGGTTGCGAAAGCTTTAAACCCGGCAGGCCGGCGAACAGCAGCTCGTAATCATCGCCTGCGGCGATCGCCTCTATCCGGTCCGCGCCCTCTGTCACGGGTACCGCGTCGAGGTCGATCTCGACGGCAAGGCCGCTCGCTTCGGCCATGCGTTGCGCGTCGATCAGCAGCCCGTCCGAAATGTCGGCCATGGCATGCACCAAGGGCGCAAGCGCCTGCCCCTCGGCAAGTCGCGGCCGGGGACGGCGATAGGCGGCAAGCCATTCGGCCGGCCCCTCACGCTCGCCTCGGGCAATGGCGAGACCGAGCCCCGCCGCGCCGACCTGTCCGGTCATGTACAGGACATCCCTAGGCCGCGCGCCGGAGCGATGCGGCGCGCCATGCGGCGGCGCGGTGCCGATCGCGGTCATGCCGTGCGCGCGCGGCGCGCCAGCGGGAATGCGCACCGTGTCACCACCGAGCAGCGGAACGCTGAAAGCACCGAGCGCGTCGCGCAAGCCCGCGACGAAGGCTGCGTCCTGCTCTTCCTCTGCGGCGAGCGCATAACCGAGCAGGACGCCCAACGGCCGCGCACCCTTGGCTGCGAGATCGGACAGATTCACCGCCAGCAGCTTCCACGCCACGTCCGCGGCGGGATCGCCCGGCAGGTAATGAACGCCCTCCACAATCATGTCATGGGTCAATACGAGCGCGGTCTTGCCGAGCCCCAGCACGGCGGCATCGTCCATCAGGCCGCGCGCGGCGGGATGGCGCGCCAGAGGCTTTAGAAGCTCGATGAAGTCGCGCTCGCGAGACATAAAGCCGGCATAGCTTCTAACGTCACCCCAGCGAAAGCTGGGGTCCGTCTCCCACCGTCGCGTTTGATGCACGGACGGAGGGCGGATGTCCGTCTTCGCTGGCTCGGCAGGGGTCAGAAGTTCCGGATCACCGCCAGGAAAGTGTCGCCATAGGCCTCGAGCTTGCGCGCGCCGACGCCGGTAATCTCTGCCAAAGCGTGACGATCGCGCGGCTTGGCCGCCGCCATCTCGCGCAGCGTGGCATCGTGGAAGATGACGTAGGGCGGCACCCCTTGATCCTTGGCGAGCTCGCGGCGGAGGTCGCGCAGCGCGTCGAACAGGGGGTCGGCGGGACCGAAATCGCGGACCGAGCGGCGGTTGCGCTCACGCTTGGGCGGCAGCACGATCGAGACCACCTCCTCGCCCTTGAGGATCGCGCGCGCGGCGGGGCCGAAGGAAAGACCGCCAAAATCGTCGGCGCGCAGCGCGTCGCGCGCGAGCAAGGCGCGGGCGACCGGCTTGATCAGCCGTATTTCTTCTTCGTCCGCTATGCCGAACACCGACAGACGATGGTGGTTCAGCGTGAAGATCTTGTCGGTTTCCTTGCCGGCCAGCACGTCGGTCAGGTGCCCAACACCGTAGCGCATTTCGGTGCGGAACGCCGCGGACAACAATTTGCGCGCGACCTCGGTCGCATCGAGCGCTTGCGGCGGGGTGAGGCAATTGTCGCAATTGCCGCAGGCTTGCGGCGGATCCTCACCGAAATGGCGGAGCAATATCGCACGGCGGCATCCTGTCGCCTCGACCAGGCCGGCGAGCGCGTTAAGCCGCTGGCGTTCGCCAGTCTTGCGCGCATCCTCGACCTCGCTCTCGATTCGGCGACGTGCGCGCGCGAAATCCTCCGCGCCCCAGAACAGCATCGCGGCGGCCGGATCCCCGTCGCGGCCCGCGCGGCCCGTCTCCTGATAATAAGCCTCGATCGATTTGGGGATACCGGCATGGGCGACGAAGCGTACGTCGGGCTTGTCGATCCCCATGCCGAAGGCGATCGTCGCGACCATCACCATATCCTCCGACGAGACGAAGGCGCGCGCATTGGCCTGACGCTGCGCCGGCTCGAGCCCGGCATGGTAGGCACGGGTCGGGCGGCCGGTCGCCCGCAGCGCCTCGGCCAGTTTCTCGGTCTCGGCGCGACTCTGGGCATAGATGATGCCCGGGCCGGGATTTTCGGCGAGGAAATCGACGAGCTGCCGGGTGAGCCCGTCGCGCGGCGCGATCGCGTAGCGGATATTGGGCCGGTCGAAGCCCGCCAGCACCAGACCCTCGTCCGGGATGCCGAGCTGGGCGAGGATGTCGGCGCGGGTATGCTTGTCCGCGGTCGCGGTCAGCGCGAGGCGCGGTACCGTTGGCTGGGCGTCGAGCAGGCTGCGGAGCTGGCGGTAATCGGGCCGGAAATCATGACCCCATTCGGAAACGCAATGCGCCTCATCGATCGCGATCAACGCGAGCTCGGTGCGATCGAGTAGGCGGCGAAAGCCGTCGGTATTGGCGCGCTCGGGCGCCGCGTAGAGCAGGTCGAGCTCCCCATCGCGCAGCCGGCGCAACGTCTCGTCGCGATCCGAATCCGCCGAGGTGAGCGCGGCGGCACGGATGCCCGCCGCCTCCGCGCTGCGCACCTGATCGTGCATCAACGCGATCAGCGGCGAGATGACCAGCCCCGTGCCACGTCGGCACAGGCTGGGTATCTGGTAGGTGAGCGATTTGCCCGCGCCGGTCGGCATTACCGCCAGCGTATGCTCGCCCGCCATCACGCGATCGATCACCGCGGCCTGGCGGCCGCGGAACTCGTGGAAACCGAACGTTTCATGAAGCGCGTCGAGGGGAGTCATTCGGCCGCCTTATGGGGCCTGGATTTCAGAAATCCACGCCGTTGACGTCGATCTGCAGATCGCGATGCGTCAACACCAGGCTGCCGTCGGGCCGCACCCAAAAGCTTGCGGACCAGAGCAATTCGGTAGCGTCCGCCATATTTCGCTCGGTCCCCGTGGCGAGGTCGCGGCGCACGATCGTTCCCGAAGGATCGCCGCCGCTGCGCCGCGCGTAAAACAGCGCATTGTCGGCAAGCCACCAATTGCGCCAGTCACTCGGATGAAGCGCGGACGTCACCACTTCTTCCGGTCCGGTCAGCGACGCCCCGTCGGACGTCAGCGCGCGTCGGCGCACGCCCGCGACGCCATCGAGCGCATAATAGAGATATTTGCCATCGAGGCTCGGCCGCACGGTGCGCGGGCCGTCGCCGCTCACCGGGATCGCCGGCGCTCGATCATAAGGATCGATCCGCCAGATGCGCCACGCGCCGGATTTGCGCGACGTGAAATAGAGATAGCGACCATCGGGCGACCAGGCGGGCGACTGTTGCACCGCCGGATCGTGCGTGACCGGGCGCGGCGATCCACCGTCGCCGCTGATCAGGAAAATGTCGCTCTGGTCGCTGGAGACGCCGACATAAGCGAGCCATTTGCCATCAGGCGCCCAGGCCGGCTCCTGATAGAAGATATTCTGCGTGAAGGTGATCTGGTGGGGCGGCTTGCCCTTGTCCGCGACCCATAGATTTTCAGGCCCCGATCGCACCGACACGAAGGCGACGCGACCATTGTTCGCCTCGACATAGAAGCGGTCGAAGATATTCGTGCGCAGATTGGCGATGGGATGTGGCGGGGTTGCGGGCGTGGCGTCGCGCGGAGCTTCCTGGAAGCTCGCATGATCCTTGAGCGCCTCGAATACGAGCCGGTCCCGGTTTCGCGCGAAGCTCAGCGCGCGATATTCGACGTCGCCGAGCGCGAGCCGCACCAAGCCCAAGCCATCCTTCGCGATCCACCACAAACCCGTATCGCCGCCGCGATCCGAGGAGAAGATCAGCCCCTGATCCCTGGCGCTCCAGGCCAGGCCCCACACCGTCTTGCCGTCATGACTGAGCGCACGGTGCACACCGCTCTCCAGATCCTGCGTCTCGACCTCGACCGACTGCCATGCCTTGGTGCGCAGATAAGCGAGCGTCCTGCCGTCGCGCGAAACCTGCGGCTCCCCGTCGCCCTGTATATTGGCAGGCGGGTCGGTGACAGGGGCGGTCGCGCCGGTGGTGGTGTCGAGCCGGTAGATGCGCGACACCGCGCCACGGGCATCGGCATCGCTGAAATAGAGGATGCGCCCGTCCGGCGCCCAGCTCAGCCGCGAGGCGAGCGCCGACTTGCAATGACCCGCCATCCGTTCCTGTCCGCCGGTTGCCGGCATGATCAGGATCGCGCACGGGCCGTGGCCATCGCGTGAGGCGCGCGTGAAGGCGATCGCCGATCCGTCGGGCGTCCACACGGCATTATCGTCGATCTCGGGGTCGCTGGTCAGGCGCACCGGCGTCTGGTCGCCGACCGTGACCAGATAGAGATCGACATTCTTCGGATCCTGCAGGCGGGCAGTGAAGACCACACGATTGCCGTCGGGCGCGATCGCCGGGCGCTGTTCGACGGAAGGGTCGGCCGCGACCGGAAAAAGCCGCGAGACCTTGGGTGCTACGACGGGGGGAGCGATCCAGCGATGCGCCCCGATCGCGCCGAACAGGAGCAGCGCCGCGGCGGCTCCGGCCAGAGCAGCGGGCGCGAACGTACGGCGCGGTCGGGGTTTCTCCTCAGGCGCGGCCATGTCCGGCGCCGCGGCCGATCGGGCTCCGAACTGATCGGGGGTCTCCGGCGGATCGGCACTGTGTCCCCCGGCGGCGCGCACCGGGCGGCGGGCAGCACGGATCGCTTCCAGCAGCTTTTGGGTCTCGGGGTCGGGCGCGACCTGCAATTCGCGGCGCAAGGTATCGGCGAGGTAGGTATAGTGAAGCAGTGCCAGGTCGGGCCGGCCGATCGCCGCCTGCAGCGTCATCAGCTGCCGGTGCGCATGCTCGTTATAGGAATCGAGTGCCACCGCGCGCTCGGCGGCCGCGAGGCCGTCATTGCAATCATGGCTGCCCTCGATCGCGGCCGCCGCAACGCGTTCCATCGCCGCTACCGCCAGTCGGCAAAGACGCGACCGTTCCTGGTCGAGCCAATCGTCGAACGCGGGGGAATCGACCTGCAGCCCGTCCCCGATCAACGGGCCGCGATAAAGTGCCATTGCCTCGACCGCTCCGGCCGTATCGCCGCGGGCGGTTGCGCGTTCGAATGCGATCGCGTCGACTTGCAGGTCGGCTGCGAGCACCAGCCAATCGCCGTCGGCGTGGATCAGGTCGTCAGCCCCCGCCTTGCGCAGGCCAGCGAGCAGCTGGCGAAGGCTGGTGCGCGCCGCATCGCTTTCGACCCGCGGCCAGAACATGTGCGCCAGTTGCTCGCGCCGGGCGTGCCGATCGGGCTGGAGCGCAAGGTAGGCGATCAGCGCCACGGCCTTGCGCGTGCGGAGCACGGCGGCACCCCCCGGGGCATCAAGCGCCAGCTCTCCCAACAGGCCCAAGCTGCGAATCGCCACAAAATCCCCCTCTGCCCACGTGAATAAGCAGAATTCGGGCCGTTTTCACGCGAGATTCACGCCGGTCATTACGGGCAGCAAACGGTACGAGGCCTAGCGGCGATCGTGACCACGACGCCTCGCCGCCCGATTCCACTCCTCGACGGCGGGCGGCAACAATGCAGGAAGCATGACATGACCGGCCGCGCTCTTTTCACCGCAATCCTTCTCGGAAGCGCGATCGCGGGTACGCGGCCGATGACACATGCCGCCCCGACGCGACCGCAAGAGCCCGGACGGCGGGACGCCGAAGATCGCGCTCCGCGCCAATGCCTCAGGAAAGGCCACCCCGCTGCGTCGCCGCGCTGCCAGAGCTGAGGACGGCCTAATGTTACGTATGCTCAAACCCGATTTGCTATGCGGCCTTGGCGGCTTCGTGCTCGGCACTGCGGCCTTGCTGCTCCTTCATCCGGCGACACCCAGCCCGGTGCCGCCGACACGCACCGACATTCTGGCGCTGGCCGTGGCAGGGCCTTCGCCCCATCACGCGCGGCCCCACGCCGGCTGACTCCCTTATCGGAAAAAATGGGTGTGGAACGAGCCGCAGGGATCGTTCTGCAGCTCCGGGACTTGAACCCCTGAAAGACAAGTCCCGGAGCATCTGTATTGGCCGATCTTTGCGTCTTGCCGCACTGCCTCGACACGGATGCCCTGACCGTTCGCGCGATCATCGAGACGCCGCCGGGCTGCCGCATCAAGTTCGATTATGATCCGGAAAGCGGATTGTTCGCGCTGCATGACGTGTTGCCGGCAGGCATGGCCTTCCCGATGGCGTTCGGCTTCATTCCCAACACGCTGGGCGAGGATGGCGACCCGCTCGATATCGTCGTCCTGGCGGATGAAGACCTGCCCACCGGCTGCCTCGCCACGGTCAAACTGCTTGGGGTGATCGAAGCCTGCCAAACCGAGCGCGACGGCCAGGAGAATCGCAACGACCGGGTGATCGGCCGCATCCTGAAGACACGGATGTACGCCGACGTGCACGATCTGGAGTGCCTCGGACACGCTATGGTGGACGAATTGACCCGCTTCTTCGAGACGTACAACGCGCTCAAGGGCAAGCATTTCCAGGTGAACGCGGTGAGCGACCCGGCACGCGCCTGCGCGTTGATCGCACAGGCGACGCGATGATCGCCCCTCATTTCCTCAAGACGTGCGGCTATCTGATCTCGACCGCGAGCGTCGCTCTGCTGGGGTTCATCTCCTGGCAGAGCGCGAGCCAGCATCCCTTGCTCAAGCTTTGCCTAATCCTGGGAATGGCGGCGTCGATCATCGGCATGTTCCTGCGCTGGCTATCCTATGCGCTGGAGGAGCATCGCGGACGCTGAGGGGCGGTCCCGCAGGTTCCCCTTTCTCTGATCGCGTCAACAGCCACCGGTGCGCCCTTTGCCTGTCCGCCAGCTTGCGCTATTCGCAGTTTGATAACGATGTCAGAGAGGACAAAAATGACCGACCTTACGCGGCGTGGATTCGTGAGCGCCGGTGCGGCCTTGGCAGGGGCGGTCACGATGCCCGCTGCCGCGCGGAGCGGAGATGCGATCCGCGTGCATCAAAGTGCCGGCGACAAGAGGTTCGTCGCGCTGCCGGGGCTGGCGTGGCAGGCGGATGCCGGCGACGGGCCGGACGCGATCACGCTGGACCCGACCACCAGCTTCCAGGAGATATTGGGCTTCGGCGCCGCGTTTACCGAAGCCTCGGCCTGGCTGATCAGCCGAATGGCGCCAGACGCGCGCGCACAATTGATGCACGAGCTCTTCTCCGCGGAGGGGCTCGGCATCAACGTCACACGGTGCTGCATCGGTTCGAGCGATTATGCGACCGCGATGTTCAGCTATGACGAGGGGGCGCCGGATCCGACGCTCGCGCGCTTCTCGATCGACCGCGATCGCGCCTATGTCCTGCCCGAATTATCGACCGCACAGCACATCAACCCCGATCTGTTCGTCCTCGCCTCGCCGTGGAGTCCGCCCGGCTGGATGAAGAATGGAGGGTCGATGCTGGGTGGCAATATCAAGCCGACCAACTTCGCGGTCTATGCGCAATATCTGGTCAGGTTCCTGCAGGGTTACGCGCAGGCAGGGGTCCCGATCAACGCGATCACCACGCAGAACGAGACCGACACCGATCAGGCCGGGCGCATGCCGGCGAGCGCCTGGGCGCAGGAATATGAGGTCGCGTTCGTCGGCAAGCATCTCGGCCCGGCGATCGAAAAAGCGGGGCTCGATACGAGGATCTGGCTGCTCGACCACAATTTCAATCTGTGGGGCCGGGTCTTCAACACGCTCGAGGATCCCAACGTCTTCAAATATGCCGAAGGGGTGGCCTGGCATCCTTATGTCGGCTCGGCCGAGGCGATGACGCGCATCCACAATGCCTATCCGACCAAGAGCGCTTATTGGACGGAGGGCGGGTTCGAGCTCGCCGCGGGCAAGGGCACGATCGAATTCGCCGCCACGCCGGGTCCGATGACCGAGGGCGCGGGCGCCGTCGAAGCCGCGCCGAAGCTCGACGATGCCGCAGCGATCGTCCAGTCCGCGCTGGGCGCCACGCATGCGTTGCGCAACTGGGTGCGGTGCATGATCGACTGGAACGTCGTGCTCGACGAGACCGGCCATCCCAATATCGGCCCGTTCGATCTGAAGGGAACGCTCACGGTGGATTCCAGATCACACCTCGTCACCCGGCGCGGACCCAATTACTGGGCGATCAAGCACCTCAACCATATCGCACCGCGCGGCTCGACCGTGTTCGAATCCAGTGGCCGCATCGACGGGCTGGCGCATGTCGCTTTCGTCGATCCGCACGGACGCAAGGGGTTGATGCTCACCAATGCCGGGGCCGCGCGCACGGTGCGGATTCGCAATGGCGGCCGCATGGCCGAAGTCGCCCTGCCCGCGAGTTCGGTCACCAATCTCAGCTGGACATGAAGGCGCGAAAAAGCCGCCGACCCGAGAGGATCGGCGGCTCTTCTCCCCCGTGCGGGAAGTCTATCAGCCGAAGCTGATCGCGGTCCGGCGACGACGCATCGCGGCGCCAATCAGGCCGAAGCCACTCAACATCATCGCCCAGCTTGCCGGCTCGGGAATGGCATTGCGCAGATCCGCATAGATCTGCGAGGTGCTGCGCGTGTAGCTGCCCGTCGGCGTCGTGCTGAGGTTCCAGCCGATCGCGTCGAACGCGGCCAGATCCAGCCCCTTCACCACGCCCATCTCGCCGTAGCAGAAGGTCGGGTCCATGATGCCATATTGGTTGAAGCCGTTACAGCCACCGGCCGCGCTCGGTGTATCCTTCCAGTGCGACGCTTGCCAACCGTCACCATTGTAGGTTCCGGTCGAGAAGAGCGAATTCCCGAACATCTGGGTCTGGCCGCCGTCGATCGAGAAATAGGAGGCGGTGCCAACCGTCGCGTCGAGCACCGGTCCGCCAGGGCCGATGCCGTGCGGGTCATTGCTGTAACGGAACATGTCCAGCGCGCTCAGCACGGCGTAATTATTGACATTGTAAAAGCCGGCCGCGGGGCCGTTGGGGCCGCCATAATAATCGTAGATGTCGACGCCCGAGACGAAGCCCAGCGCATGGCCGATTTCGTGAATCGCAACGCCCAGGAAATCCATATGCCCAGCGGTGATGCCGTTGGTGGGATCGAAGTCGAACGCGAAATCGCTGCTGAACTGGACGTGGCCATCGACGGTGTTGCCGATGTTGTAGCCGATCGCCTTGACCAGTGCGGTGTTGAGCACCAGATTTTGCTCGGCAGCCTCGGTGCCGGCCGCGTAGATCTGGTTGGCCGCCGCGGTGCTCGTGGTGCCGCTCGCGTCCGTTCCATTGAGGATCATGCTGGCGCCGCCGTTCGGATTGATCGTCGGCAGAACGGCGGTCTGGTCGATCGTCGAATTGCTCTTGGTCGCGTTGACGCCGGCTTCCCACGCACCGAGGCTACCCACCAACTGGCTGCTGCCGGTCGAACCGATTACGTTGGGCGGAAGCGCGTTGAACTTGACGCCGAGATTCACCGTCGCGTTGTTGGTGAACATCTGCGCCCAGTAAGCGGCGGCGATCTTGAAATCGACCTCCGCGACCGATCCGGTGACGCCGCCTTCATCGATCAGGTTGATTGTGGCCGCCTGCACATTGGTGGATGCCAAGATCGCCGCTGCGGTGCCGCAAGCGAGAAACGCCTTCATTTTCATGACGTTAAACCCCCAAAAGCCCGAGTCTTTTCCCGGACGTTGGGGCAAGGTTAACCTGAGATATTCATGTTCTGTCAAGGATTAGCGTATGTTCGGAGTCACTTTGATAGTTAACGTTTCGGAACCGTTCTGAGCGGGTGCAGCAAAAAGCCCGCAAATCTGCCATCTTGCCGGAACGGCCAGATTGAGGTTGATGCTCGGTCGCCACACATGCGGCCACTAACAACGAGGCGTCGCCATCCCCGAACACCCTATCGAACAGCTTCGCGGCGCGCTCGCCGCGCGCGATCGGGACGGCGCCAACCGGGCGGTCGAACGCCTGCTGGGGATGCGGGCGCCGCTCGGCCCCGAGTGGAAGCGGATCGCGCAATTGATGCAGATGAGCGGAGAGGTCAGCCTCGCTCTGCGCGCGATCGACGCTCATATTGCCGCCGCCGGCGGCCGGCCCGAGGCGATCTACGACAAGGTGATCATGCTCAATCAGACGGGTCGATTGACCGAGGCGCGGGACCTGCTGGAACGCCTGCCCGCCGACCGCACCCAACCCGCGGCGCGCGCGTACCTGGCCGGCAACGTCGCGATCACGCTCGGCCAGATTGACCGGGCACGGGCGGAGCTTGAGACGGTGGTCGCCGCGCGGCCCGGGTGGGGCCCGGCCTGGCTCTCGCTCGCGGAAACAATCAATCTGGCCCGGGATCCGCTCGGCGATCGTCTGCTCGCCGACCGCGCCGCCGCCGATGCCTATCCCGACGCCGATCGCGCGCGCTATTATTATGCGCTCGGCCGGCTTTTTCACGATCGCGCGCAACATGCGCAGGCGTTCGCCGCCTTCGCGGAAGGCGCGCGATTGTTGAACAAGGTGCTTCCTTATGGCCGCGCGGGCGACGAGAGGAGCGCCGCTGCCGCCATGTCCGGCTTCGGCCCCGGCACGATCGAGGGCTGGAATGCGCGCCAGACCCTGGCCACCAGCCGTCCGATCATCGTCACGGGGCTCCCGCGCTCGGGCACCACCCTGGTCGAGCAAATCCTGACCAGCCACAGCCAGGTTTCCGACGGCGCCGAAACCGGCCTGCTGCCGCAACTCGCCGTGACGACGGGGGGAAGCTCGGGCGAGGCGATCCAGACCTATCTCGACGCCGGGGGCACCCTCCAGACGCTCGCCGGCCTTTTCCTCCATCTCCTCGACGAGCGTTTCGGCACGCGCGGGCGCGTGATCGACAAGACGGTCGATAATAGCCGCTTCCTCGGCCTGATCGCCGCAGCCTTGCCCGAAACCCCGCTTATCTGGATGCGGCGCGATCCGCTCGACGCGGCCTGGTCCTGCTTCCGGACCTTCTTCATCCACGGCATCGGCTGGAGCCATGATCTCGCCGATATCGCCGCGCATTTCGCGCTGGAAGATCGGCTCGCCGCCTTCTGGCAGGAGCGCCTGGGCGAGCGGCTGCTGATTGTATCCTATCCCTCGCTGGTGGATGCGCCCGAGGATTGGACACGCCGCATCCTCTCCCATTGCGGTCTCGCCGAGGAGGAGCAGGTCCATCGCTTCCACGAGACCAAGCGCGTGGTCGCGACGGCGAGCGCCCTGCAAGTCCGCCAGCCGATCAACCGCAGCGGCATCGGCGTCGCCGAACCCTATCGCGAATTCCTTCAGCCCTTCATCCACGCCTATCGCGCGGCGGGCGGGACGATCGACGGCTGAAGCCCGTCATCAAGCCGAAATAGGATTTCCGTATAAGGATCGTGCTCAGAGCGGGGGACGGGCACGATGTTCAGGATGATTTTCGCGATCGTGATCGGCGTCATGGAAAAGACACCACCGCGGGAGCGCCGTCGCAACGCCTGACCATCAGCCGGCTGGGTTTTCCCTGCCCATCGCCCGGCAGGCGTCGATCAGCTCCATCGTCGCTATCGCATCCGCTCCGCCGGTGAGCGGCGTGGCCTCGCCCCGGAATACGCGCACCGCATGATCGAGCTGCGCCGCATAGGTGGACGGTCCGGTCGGCGCTTCATCGATTCTGCCCTTTGCCGTCGTCAGCACCAGGTTGCCGCCATAATGCGGCGACACGAAGCGGTTCAGGCGCAGCGTGCCGCCGGTACCCTCGATCTCGATCCAGTCGTTGCGCGGCGCCAGCATCGAGCAGCGCATCCAGGTTTCGACCCCGCCGAAGCTCAGATCGGCTTCGAGCGTCGCATCGACCCCGTCGATCATAGTGGCGGTCGCGGACACAAGCTCGCCCTCGCCGAGCAAGGTGCGAAAAGCATGTAGCACGTAACAGCCGAGATCCATCGTCCCGCCGCCGCCCATTTCGGGCATCCAGCGTAATTCGCCGGGGGCACGCGCAATCTCCGCCTCGAACTCGCCGCGCGCGCGCACCACGCGACCAATCGCGCCGTCCTTCAGCAGCGTCTCGGCGCGTCCGAACAGCGAATGGAAGCGATAATGATAGGCTTCGAGCGCGGGCCGACCGGCCGCATCGGCCGCCGCGACGATGGCGCGCGCCGCCGCCGCGTCGAACGCGAACGGCTTCTCGATCAGCAGCATCTTCCCCGCCGCCGATGCGGCACGGCACGTATCGAGATGAATTGACGGCGGCAGCCCACAATAGACCAGATCGACATCGTCGCGCTCGACCAGGGCCTGATAGGCGCCGACCGCGGCGGCTATGTCATGCTTGGCGGCATAGGCCTCGGCCTTGGCGAGATCGCGCGCGCCAACCGCCGTGATGACCGCATCGGCATGCGCGGCGGCGGGCTGGATGATCGCGCGCGGTGCGATCCTAGAGGCGCCGAGCAGACCGATCCGCATCATATGCGCCAGCTTCCGTGGATGGTGACCCCTACGGGACTCGAACCCGTGTTTTCGCCGTGAGAGGGCGACGTCCTAGACCGCTAGACGAAGGGGCCAGCGCGAACGAAGGCGCGCACATATGGGGGGCTCCCGTCCCCGTCAAGGAGAGTCTCAGGCCGCCTCGGCTTCGGCGGCCTCCTCGGCCTCGCGCTGCTCCGCCTGCTGGCGCGCCCACATCTCGGCATAAAGGCCGCCATGCGCCACCAGCGAGGCGTGCGTACCGCGCTCGACGATGCGGCCCTTGTCGAGCACGATGATCTCGTCGGCATGGACGATGGTCGACAGGCGGTGCGCGACGATGATCGTGGTGCGCCGCTGCGTGAGCAGGTTGAGCGTGTCCTGGATCGCGGCTTCGGTGCGGCTGTCGAGCGCGCTGGTCGCCTCGTCGAGGATCAGCAATTGCGGATCCTTGAGCAAGGTGCGCGCGATCGCGACACGCTGTTTCTCGCCGCCCGAAAGCTTGAGCCCGCGTTCGCCGACCTTGGTGTCATAGCCCTGCGGCAGCGACTGGATGAAATCGTGGATCGAGGCACCCCGCGCGGCGGCGATGACCTCGTCCTGGGTCGCGCCCTCGCGGCCATAGGCGATATTGTAGCCGATCGTGTCGTTGAACAGCACCGTATCCTGCGGGACGATGCCGATTGCGCGGCGCAGCGAGGCCTGGTTGACTTTGGTAATTTCCTGCCCGTCGATCAGGATGCGGCCCGCGGTCGCGTCGTAGAAGCGGAACAGCAGCCGCGCGAGCGTCGACTTGCCCGCGCCCGACGGCCCGACCACCGCGAGCGTGCCGCCCGCGGGCACCGCGAAATCGACGTCGTGCAATATCTGGCGATCGGGATCGTAGGCGAAATCGACATGGTCGAACCGCACCGCGCCGCCCTGCGCGACCAGAGCCGGCGCGCCGGGCTGGTCGACCACCTCCTCGGGCGTATCGACCAACGTGAACATCGCCTCCATGTCGATCAGCCCCTGGCGGATCTCGCGATAGACCATGCCGAGGAAGTCGAGCGGGCGGAAAAGCTGGGACAGCATCGTGTTGATGAACACCACGTCGCCGGTGGTGAACTGTCCCTTGCTCCAGCCCCACACGCTGTACGCCATGGCCGCCGCCATCATCGCGTTGGTGATGAAGCCCTGTCCGATATTGAGCCAGGCGAGGCTGACCTCCAGCTTCGTGGTGGTGTCGATCAGATGCTTGACGCTGTCGCCATAGCGGCGCTGCTCGACTCCCTCGGCGCCGAAATACTTCACGGTCTCGTAATTGAGCAGCGAATCCACCGCCTTCTGCGCCGCCTCGCCGTCCGAGGCGGCCCATTCGCGGCGCAGCCCGATCCGCCATTCGGTCATCGTGCGCGTGAACCAGATATAGACCACGACCATCGCCGCAGTCGCCACCACCAGGCCGGGGCCGAATTTGGCGAAAAAGATGATGCAGACCGCAGACAGCTCGAAAATGGTCGGCGCGATGTTGAACAACAGGAAATAGAGCATCGTGTCGATGCTCTTGGTGCCGCGCTCGACTACCTTGGAGAGCGACCCGGTGCGCCGCTCCAGGTGGAAGCGCAGCGACAGGCGGTGGAGATGCGCGAACACCTCCATCGCGAGCCGGCGCGCGGCCTCCTGGCCGACGCGTTCGAAGATCGCGTTGCGCAGATTGTCGAACAGCACGCCGCCGAACCGCGCGCCCGCATAAGCCACGACCAAAGCGATCGCGAGGCCGACCGCCTCATGACCCTTGCTCATATGGTCGATCGCGCCCTTGTAGGCGAAGGGCATCATCAGGGTGATGCACTTGGCGCCGATCACTAGCGCCATCGCGATCACGACCCGGAAACGCAGCCCGGGCCGATCCTTCGGCCAGAGATACGGGAGGAAGCGGCGGAGCGCGGCGAAGCCGTTCTCGGGATTGGCTATGGTTTCGGCGGTGGGCGGCATCGCGTCTCAAGATAGGAGGCCGACGCCAATCCGCAAATATAACGTCACCCCAGCGAAAGCCGGGGTCCATCTCCTGACGGTTTTACATGCGCTAGTGGCCGGAGATGGATGCCAGCTTTCGCCGGCATGACGGCTTCTGAATTCAGCCTTGGCTGTGCAGCCCCATTAGATGGGCCAGCGTCGCCTTGAAGCGGCTGAGCTCGGCGCCCGCAAGTTGTGCGGCCTGGAGGAACTTCACGCTCGCGGGGTTTACCGCGACATTGTTGACGAACACCTCGAAATGAAGGTGCGGCCCGGTCGAGAGACCGGTCGAGCCGACATAGCCGATGATCTGCCCGGCACGGACATGTTCGCCGACCCGCGCGACGATGCGACTCATATGCGCATAGCCGGTGCCGAACCCGGCCGACTGCTTGAGCTGGACATAATTGCCATGGCCGCCATGCCAGCCCGCGAAATTGACAACGCCGTCGGTCGCGGCGACGATCGGCGAGCCCATCGGCGCGCCATAATCGATCCCCTTGTGCATGCGGCTATAGCCCAGCACCGGATGGAAGCGCATGCCGAAGCTGGAGGTCTGGTGGCCCTGCACCGGCATCTTCATGCTGCCGCGCGTCTCGCCGACCCCGGCCGCGTCGAAGAACTGCTCCTTGCCGGCCAGCGTCCATTTGAGCAGCCGCAATTCCTTCTTGCCCTGCTGAAGGCCGGCGAACAGCAAGCCGCCGGTCTCGCTCATGCCGTCGGCGGCGCGGCGATGCTCGACGATGATGTCGAACCTGTCGTTGGAATGGATACCCGGGATCGAGACATGCTGCCCCATCGCGCGCAGCCAGGTCTGGATCGCACTGGCCGGCGCGCCGGCGGCGCGAGCCGAGGACAACATCGAGCCCCCGACCTTGCCCTCGATACGCAGCGGCGTGTCATCGACCGCGATCGGCTTCGGAGTCAGCTTGAGACCAGTACCGACTCGATCCATCCCGAGCGCCAGATCGAGCCGCGCGCGAAAAGCGAGATGGTCGAGCGGTCGCGCAACCTGCTTGTTGGGACGGCGACCGAGCGTGAGGTCAAGCTTGGTGCCTGGTTTGATCTCAGAAAGATCGGTGGTGCCGGCGATCGTCGCCGCAACCGATTTGGCCTCGTCGACGCCAACGCCGGCGCGCTGAAGGACGCGTGCGAAACCATCGCCCGTGCCCAGCGTCGCGGTAACCTGGATTTGCGGGCGTTCGGGCGTGTCGGCGAGCTTTTCGACCAGACCGGTCGGCGCCATGCGCCGGCCCGTATCCGCGCCATAAGCGGAAGGCGCGATGGCCTCCGCCTTCATTTCCTGCTGCTGGCGTTCGCCCAGCGCGGGCGCGACCGGCGCCTGGAGCGGCGCGAAGCCGGGTACGAAGGAGAGCGCGAGGCCGCACAGAGCGGTGCAGGTGGCAAGGCCGCGCCACCATTCGCGGCTGCCGATGCGCTGGCCAAGATCCACGACCAGATCGGCGTCCGCTGCGCGTTCGATGTGGCGGCGAAGCGTGAAGCGATCGAAGCGACGGGCAGGCGGCGCCAGCGCGACCGCGCCACCGCTGCTCACAAACCCGTCATTATCACGCAGATACATCAAGCGCCCCGTTCCAGCCCTGATACAGCCGGTCTCATGCCGGCAGGGTAGAACGAGTGTGGATAACAAAACTTAAAGTCAAACTAATCCACGGTTTACGGACAAAAGCTGCGACAAGGTGAGTCGTTTTCCGGGCGAATCGAGTCGAGTGTGGGAACGAAAGCGGGGAGGGAGGGCGGTTGGTAGTGGCCGTTTGTCGATCGCCGGCTTTTTCAGCCGATTTTGCCGGCCGCCGTTCGTCCAGGGTATTTCAACCAAACGGAGCACGGCGTTTCCGATAAAAAATCCGGCCGTCCGCATAAGCTGATGACCCTCGAGGGCCAAGGACGGCTATATCGAACTGGACGACAACATCCCCGGCCTCGGCCTCGAACTCGACGAGGCCGCTTTGGCCAAATTCAAGGTGACGGAATGAGCGATACACGCGTCAAGGTTGCGGTATTGGGGCTTGGCATCATGGGCGGCGGCATGGCCGGCCAGCTGATCGCCAAGGGCTTCGACGTCACGGTCTGGAACCGCGATCCCGCCAAGGCCCCGCCGCTTGGCGAAGCCGGCGCGACAGTCGCGGATTCGCCGGCCGAGGCCGCGCAGGGTGCGGCATTCGTAATCGCGATGCTCGCCCATGACGATGCGTCGCGCGACGTGTGGTTGGGCGAGAATGGGGCTCTGGCAGCGATGGATGCGGGCACGGTCGCCATCGAATGCAGCACCTTGAGCGTTGCGTGGGCCAAAACGCTCGCCGCAGCCGCAACCGAGCGCGCTCTCGGCTTCATTGATGCACCGGTTACGGGCACCAAACCGCAGGCGGCCGGCGGAACGCTGCGCTTTTTCGCAGGTGGCGAGGCGGCGATCCTAGCGAGGGCCGAGCCGGTGCTGATGGCGATGGGAACGGAGGTCATCCGCCTCGGTCCGGTCGGCAGCGGCGCATTGCTCAAGCTGATCAACAATTTCCTGTGCGGCGTTCAGGTCGCGAGCCTGGCCGAGGCGATCACGATGGTCGAACGCAGCGGCCTCGATGTGAAACAGTCGATCGACGCGCTCACCGCCGGCGCGCCCGGCAGCCCGCTCGTGAAACTATTGGCTACGAGAATGACACAACGGGACTATCAGCCCAATTTCCTGCCCGGCCTTATGGCGAAGGATCTCCGCTATGCGGCCTCCACATTCGCCGCGCAGGGAATCGAGCTCGCATCCGCTGACGTGGCGCGCGCGCGCTTCGAGGCGGCCGCCGCACAATTCCCAAACGCAGATATGGCAAGCGTGGCGGAGGTCATCCGCGCCGAAGGCAAACGCGACGGCTAAGGCGATATTGGAGGGATGAAGCGGGCGGTCGGACATCGATCAGAAGCCGACGCTAAGAGCCTCGGCTGAACGATCGGCCGCTTTTTTGGGATCGCGCGATCCCGGCCCGGAAGGCCGGATTGGGCACAAAGCTGTAACACCGCACCATTCTACGGCTCGCCCGAAGCACCACGCGCCACCATCGCTTGCTTTTGTCACGACTTGCGCCACATTCCCCCGCGGTATGACGCGTTTCGCCGCCCAGCCGCTGGTCGCGGTTCTCGGCCCGACCAACACCGGCAAGACCCATTTGGCGGTCGAGCGCATGTGCGGCCACTCGTCCGGATTGATCGGCTTCCCGCTGCGTCTGCTGGCGCGCGAAGTCTATGATCGGGTCGTCGCGATCAAGGGCGCGGATTCGGTTGCTCTGGTCACGGGCGAAGAGAAAATCGTTCCCGACAAGGCGCGCTGGTTCCTGACCACGGCCGAATCCATGCCGCTGGGCGACGGGCGGCAGGCCGATAGCCCCAACAAGATAGCTCGGGAGTTCGCTTTTGTTGCCCTCGACGAAGCCCAGTTGAGCGCCGATCCCGAACGCGGCCATGTCTTCACCGACCGGCTGCTGCGCGCGCGCGGCCGCGAGGAGACGATGATCCTAGGCTCGGAAGCCCTGCGCCCGATGCTCAAGGCGCTGACACCGGATGCGGAGATCATCACGCGCCCACGTTTCTCCACGCTCACTTATGCGGGCCCGGCCAAGCTTTCGCGGCTGCCCAAAAGATCGGTCGTGGTCGCCTTCTCGGCCGAGGAAGTTTATGCCGTCGCCGAAATGCTGCGCCGGCTGCGCGGCGGTGCGGCGGTGGTGATGGGCGCGCTTTCGCCCCGCACGCGCAACGCGCAGGTCGCCATGTTCCAGGCGGGCGAGGTCGACTACCTGGTCGCGACCGACGCGATCGGCATGGGCCTCAACATGGACGTGGCGCATGTCGCCTTCGCCAGCTTGCGCAAGTTCGACGGGCGCAAGGCGCGCCGCCTGACCGTTTCGGAAATGGCGCAGATAGCGGGCCGCGCCGGCCGCCATCAGCGCGACGGAACGTTCGGCACATTGAGCCTGGAGGGCGGCCAGACCGCGCAGTTCGAGGATGAGGAGGTGCTCGCGATCGAGGAGCATCGCTTCCCGCCGCTCGACCATCTTTACTGGCGCGAAGGCCAGCCGAGCATGGCATCGGTCGATGCGCTGATTGCCGACCTGGAACGGAGGCCGACCAACCAGGTGCTGCGCGCCGCGCCACAGGCGATCGACCTTGCCGTGCTCAAGCGCCTCGCCGACGAGCCCGAGATTCGCGAACGCGCGGCCGATCCGATCACGGTGAAACGACTATGGGACACGTGCGGCCTACCCGATTTCCGCAAGACCGGGTCCGAGCCGCACAGCCGGCTGGTGGGCCGCGTGTTCCGGCATCTGAGCGAGGGAGACCGCCGCCTGCCTGTGACCTGGTTCGCCGACGAGCTTGCCCGGCTCGACACGGTCCAGGGGGATGTCGAGACGCTCGCCGACCGCCTCGCAGCGGTCCGCACCTGGGCCTATATCGCGCACCGTCCGGATTGGCTGGCCGAGCCCGGCCATTGGGCCGAGCGCACGCGCGCGTTGGAGGAGAAATTATCCGACGCGCTCCACAAGAGCCTGACGCAGCGCTTCGTCGACCGCCGCACATCAGTGCTGATGCGCGATCTCGGCGCGAAGGGCGCGGACCTGCTGCCGATGAAGGTCAGCGAGGACGGCGCGGTCACGGTCGACGGCGAGGCGATCGGCGTGTTGATCGGCTTCCGCTTCAAGGCCGATCCGCAGGCGCGTCACGGCGACATGAAACGGCTGATGGCGGCGGCGGAGCGGCGGCTGGGCGTCGAGCTTAGCAGGCGCGCCCGCGCGCTTGCGATCGACGAGGATTCGGGTTTCAGCCTCGCCACTGATGTCGGGCGCCCGGTCGCCTTGTTCTGGCAGGGCGACGTGGTCGCGCGGCTGACAAAGGGCAAGAATTTGGTCGCGCCGCGGATCGAGCTGCATCGCGCGCTCGATGCACTTGCGCCCGCCGACAAACAGGCGGTGATGCGCCGCCTCCAGCTGTGGCTCGACGACCAGATAGCGCGTCATCTGGGGCCGCTCGCCGATATCGCCGCGGGCGCGCGCGATCCCGGGCAGCCCGCCGCGGTGCGCGCCTTGCTCGCTCCCCTGGGCGAGGCGGGCGGAGTGCTGCCCCGGGCGAAACTGGAGGACGTGCTGGCCGCGCTCGATCGCGAGCGGCGCGGACCGGTCAATAATTTGGGCGTCCGGATCGGCACCCTCGATATTTTCGTGCCCGCTTTGATCAAGCCCGAACCGGCACGCTGGCGCGTCGCGCTTTCCGCCGCGCAGGACAATATGGTGATGCCGGCGCTGCCGCCGATCGGCGCGGTTTCGACGCCGACGCCGCGCGATGCCGCCACCTGCCAGGCCTTTATCATGGCGGGGTTTCGGCCGTTGGGGGCGCAGATGCTGCGCGTCGATCAGGCGGAACGGCTGGCGCGCAACGCGCACGATACGCGATCGGGCCGCAGCGCCTTCGCCCCCGATGCGGCGCTCGCCACGTCGCTCGGCCTGATGCCCGCCAGCTTCGCGCAGTTGATGCTTGCGCTCGGCTTCCGCGCCGCCGAGCAGGGCTGGGTGTGGAAAGGCAAGCGCACGGGCGAGCGTGCGGAAAAGCACAAGAAGAAGTCCGAAAAGCCGCGCCCCGGCAACGCGTTCGGCGCTCTCGCCGCGTTGCGCGTTTAGAACTTCATGCGGATCGACAAGTTCCTGTTCTTCGTCCGCCTGGTGAAGACGCGCAACCTTGCCCACAAGCTGGTCGAGGACCGCCACTTCCGCATCGACGGACGCGTGGTCGAACGCGCGCATACGGAGGTGAGGGTCGGCAATGTCCTGACCTTCCCGCTCGACGAGCGGGTACGCGTGATCCGGGTGGAGGCGATGCCGATCCGGCGAGGGCCGGCGCACGAGGCGCACGCCTGCTATAGCGACCTGTCGCCACCGGCTTCGCAAACCTGATCCTCAAGTGGGATGAGGTCCGATGACGGAAAGGCAGACCTCCTAAATCCGCCCGTCCGCCCTCAAGGTACCAGCGGACCGTACTATCGCTCCGCATAAACCGATCTTATCCAGATGCGGATGGAGAAAGGTGACAGCCTCGCCAGACTGACCGAGCGGGAAAAGCAGTGCCTGCGGCAATGGCTGCAGCATAAGTCGGCCAAGGAGATCGCGGCCGAGCTCGGTATTTCGCACCACGCGGTCGAGAAAAGGCTGAAGATGGCGCGCATCAAGCTGGACGCCGCATCCTCGCTGCATGCCGCGCGGATGCTGGGGGAGGCGGAAGGGTACGGTCAAACGGTAGCCTATCCGCCGGACCTTCCTTCCCACAGCCCCCCGCTCCAGTCGGTCGTCACCCGACCACTGATCTTCGGAGCAATCGCCATGAGCCTTATGGGGGCCGCACTCCTCGCTTTGCTTGCGCAACCCGGCGGCGGAACGTCCGCACCTACGGAAAGAGCGCTGCTCGCGCGCGAATATGACGACCAGCTCAATTCCATACTGTCTTCATTGGTCGACTCAGCCGTGATCGACGCCGGCGGTGAAGTCCGGCTCGACCGTCCGGTGGGCGATCAGCGCTTCCTCGCGCCTTACAGCGGCCGCTATTGGCAGATCAGCGGCAAGGGACACGAAGACCTCTCTTCACGCTCGCTGTGGGACCGCAGGCTCAGGGTCAGCGGCCATAACGCTCCGACCGAACCGCTCTATTACGATTCCGACCAATTCCCTAACGAGCCGCTCAGGGTCGCCGAGCGTACCGTCCGCCTGCCGGGAAGCGATGTCGAATGGCATTTCATTGTCGCCCGACCGCGCAACGCGCGGAATTAAAGGAGCGGAGGCCGGTATGCCTCTTGCGGAGCTGACGATGGCCACGCACCGCCGTGGAGGCCTTGGTTTCCGCCGCTACGACGATAGGAAGGGACCAGGAAAGAAAATTTCGTGCGGCTCGTAATCGGCCGCCAGTTGACGCTCAGGACTCGTCGCCATATTCGCCGCGCGTCCCGAGGAGCATGACATGACTTACGTCGTTACCGACGCCTGCATCCGCTGCAAATATATGGACTGCGTGGAAGTGTGCCCGGTCGATTGCTTCTATGAAGGCGACAATATGCTCGTCATCAACCCCAGCGAGTGCATCGACTGCGGCGTGTGCGAGCCCGAATGTCCTGCCGAGGCGATCCTGCCCGATACCGAAGGCGGGCTGGAAAAGTGGCTCGAGCTCAACAACAGCTTCTCCGCGCAATGGCCCAATATCACGCGCAAGCGCGAAGCGCCGGCCGACGCCGACGAATGGAAGGGCGTCGCCGACAAATATGAGAATCACTTCTCGCCGGAGCCGGGCCAGGGCGACTGAGTGCGCGCGCGCTCGAAAGGATCGTCTCGCTTCCGTATCGGATTAACCAGGCCACGATTTCGTTAACCCCTTTGCGACGTCTTACGGAAAGCTGGCATAACGGTTGTAATTCTGTTACAAGCGCCGACAAGAAGTGAGCGCCGTGCGGGCGTTTCACATAGGAAACATTTCCGACCGCCCCTGCTGCCACCAGGCCGTTCCACTGAACGGACTTGATGGAGCCCTGCGGTCCGCTTGAGCAGAAAGGTCTCTCTAAATGGCTGCAAAGGCGCTGAGCTTCGTTGTCGGCGATTATGTCGTTTATCCCAAGCATGGTGTCGGCCGCGTGGTCGAACTCCAGAGCCAGGAAATCGCGGGTGCGAAACTCGAGCTGTACGTGCTCCGTTTCGAGAAGGAGCGCATGACGCTCCGCGTTCCGACCAACAAGGCCGAAAGCGTGGGCATGCGCAAGCTGTCGTCCAACGCGCAGATGTCTGACGCGCTGGCGACGCTCAAGGGCAAGCCCAAGGTCAAGCGCACCATGTGGTCGCGCCGTGCGCAGGAATATGAGGCCAAGATCAATTCGGGCGACCTCGTGTCGATCGCCGAAGTGGTCCGCGACCTGTTCCGCGCCGAGGACCAGCCCGAGCAGTCTTACTCGGAGCGCCAGATTTTCGAAGCCGCCTGCAGCCGACTCGCGCGCGAGCTGGCCGCGATGGAGCAGGTCGACGAGCCCACCGCACAGGTGAAGATCCTCGACATCCTCCGCGCCGCGGCAGCGATCCACAACAAGGTGGCTGTGCCCGCCTAACGACACCAGTTCGCCTCCAAGCGAGCGAAGGGCGGCGTCCGGCAACGGGCGTCGCCCTTTTTCTTGCCAGAAGAAATCCGCCAGTCGCTTGACTACATCTGTAATAGCAGTGTATCGCTATACTAACACAGTGGAGTGATGCCGATGCGCCGACTCGTTCTTGCGACCCTGTTGCTCAGCGTGGCCGCGCCCGCCTGCGCGGCGGAACGGGATTTCCCCAATGCGGGCTTCGACAAGGTCGACCTCGCCGCCGCGGCCAAGGTCGATATCCACAGCGGAGCCCGATTCGCGGTCCACGCGAGCGGCGACCCTAAATGGCTCGACTTGCTCAATATCCGGGTGGTGCAAGGTACGCTCGTGATCGGCTGGAACCGCGATCACATCAACATGAATGGGCATGACCCGATCCACATCCAGGTCTCGATGCCGCGTATAACCGGAGCGACTCTGTCCGGCGCGGGCACGATCACTGTCGATCGGGCCGATGGGCCCGACTTCGCGGCCACGATCCGGGGCGCCGGTACGATCGACCTGCCGGTGCTGCATGCCGAGCGGGCGCGTTTCGAGATGGGTGGCGCGGGCAAGATCATGGCCGCGGGCTCGGCCGGTTCGGTCGATGCGCGCGTTCACGGCTTCGGCGCGATCGAGCTGGCCGGCCTAGCCGCACGCGCGGGCCGCTTCGACATGTCGGGCACGGGCTCGATCAAGGCGCGCGTCGACGGGCCGGCCGACGCCACGATGAACGGCGTCGGCAGCATCGACGTGGTAGGCAATCCGCGCTGCACGGTTCACAAAAACGGGCTTGGGTCCGTCCATTGCGGCGGCTGAGACCGCCAGAGAAGGAGAGCGAAATGTCCCGTCCGATCCTAATCACCGCCGTTGCCGTCGCGTTCGCGGGCGCAGGCGCCGCGCAAGCCGCCGAACGCAATTTCCCGGCCGGCGATTTCCATGCCGTGTCCAACAGCACGCCGTTCGACGTCTATGTCCACACCGGCAAGGCACCAAGCGTGCATGCGAGTGGCAGCGACGAGGCGCTCAATCGTCTTGAGATCGAGACTCGCGGCGGCGAACTGCATATCGGCACGAAGTCTGGCAGCTGGTTCTCTGGCTGGCATTGGGGTCGGGGCGAGCATCTTCGCATCGACGTGACTGCGCCGATGATCGGCGAAGTCTCGCTCGCCGGCCCGGGCAACCTCACCGTCGATACCGTCCGCACGCGCGACTTCGGCGCGCATCTTTCGGGTCCCGGCAACATCACCATCGGCTCGGTCGAAGCGAGCGGGGTCACGCTCAACCTGAGCGGCCCGGGCGACATCCGGCTGTCCGGCCATGCCGATCGCGCGGTGATGCACCTTTCCGGGCCGGGCAACATTCACGCGAGCGCGCTCAATCTCGGCGAGGCGGACGTAACCCTCAGCGGTCCAGGCGATATCGACGCGACCGTGACCCGCACCGCCGACGTGCGCCTGTCAGGCCCGGGCGACGTCAACATTCGTGGCGGCGCGCGCTGCTCGATCCACAAGAGCGGCCCCGGCAGCGTCAATTGCGGGTGAATCAGATCAGGTAGAGCGAGGCCAGTTCGCGGACGAGTCCGATCGGCAAGGCGGCGAGATCGTCGGTCTCGCCGCCGCCCAGATCGGCCGGGGCGTCCGCTTCGGCCAGATAGCGCCAACCCTGATGCGCGCGTTTGGGGCGCACGCGCACCGCGACGATCGGGTCGGCGAGCCGAATCAGGCAATGGCCGCGTTCGTCCTCCTCGAAGCGCAGGATAAGGCTGCGCGCGATAAGCTGATGTTTGACGATCCAGAAGAGCGATCCGCCGATCAGCTCGCCATGCCGGGTCGGGCGATAGCGCGTGCTAATGTACGTCTCGCCCTCGACCGCGCGCCCCGACAGGCGCAGTGCGAGCGTGTCGGCATCGGGGCAGCCGACCGCGACCTTGGTGATGTTGAGCGGCATAAGGCTCATGTGGCGCAGCGGCGCCCGCGATCAAGCCTCAGTGCAGGTTGAACAAGGTCGCCAGCCCCAGGAAGACGAAAAAGCCGATGGTATCGGTCATCGTCGTCACGAACACGGTGGAGGTGACCGCGGGATCGATCTTCAATTTTTCGAGCCCGAGAGGGATCAGCACCCCGGAAAGCCCGGCATTGATGCTGTTCAGGATCATCGCGCTGAACAGAACCAGGCTCAGCCCGAGATCGTGATAGATAAGCTGACATCCGATCGCCATCAGGAGCCCCAGACCAAGGCCGTTAGCGCTCGCGATCCACCATTCGCGCAGAATCATGCGCCAGGTGTTGGAACCGGTAAGCTGATTGGTGGCGAGCGCGCGTACCGTCACCGCCATCGTCTGGGTCGCGGCGTTGCCGCCCATGCCGTTGACGATTCCCATCAGCACCGCGAGCGTCACCAGCCGCGCGATCGTATCCTGGAAGATCGCGACCACCGCCGCCGCCAGGATCGCTGTCCAGAGATTGACGAACAGCCACCACATGCGGGTCTTGATGGTGGAGAGGATCGGCTCGTTAATGTCGCCGTCGCCCGCGCCCGATAGGCGTAGGACGTCTTCGCCCGCCTCTTCCTGGATGATGTGGACCACGTCATCGACGGTGATCATGCCCACCAGCCGCCCGTTCGCGTCCACCACTGCGGCCGAGATGAGTGCATATTTCTGGAAGCGCAGCGCCACCTCTTCCTGGTCCATGTCGACCGGGATCAGGGTCTGCTCGTGCTGCATCATCTCGGCGACGGGCACGTCGCGCTGCGAGCGCAGGATCCACGAGAGCTTGCACGTGCCGACCGGATGATGGCCGTGATCGACCACGAAGATTTCCCAGAAATCGGTGGTCAGGTCGCCATTGCCGCGCAGATAATCGAGGACGTCGCCGACATGCCAATGTTCGGGCACCGCGATCAGCTCGCGCTGCATCAGGCGGCCGGCGGATTCCTCAGGGTATGAGAGCGCTTCCTCGATCGCGGCGCGGTCGTCGGGCTCCATCGCGCGCAGCACTTCGCGCTGGTCCTCGACGTCCATGTCCTCGATGATCGCGACCGCGTCGTCGGTATCGAGTTCGGAGGCGAGATCGGCGACCTGTTCGTTGCTGAGCGCCTCGAGCACCTGCTCGCGCACCCAGTCGTTCATCTCCGCAAGCACGTCGCCGTCGAGCAGGTCGGCGAGAGCTTCGGCCAGCGGCTCGCGCTGATCCTTTGGCGCGAGCTCGAACAGATCGGCTATGTCGGCGGGATGGAGCGGCTCGACCAGCGAACGCGCGGCCTCGACATCTCCCGCCTCGACCTGCTCGATCACGGCATCGACGAAATCGGGGGTCAGCCGGTCAGCCGCGTCATGCGAGGGTTCGGGCTGATGATCGGCCTCGACCGCGCGCTCCTCATGCAGGGTATCCGTGGGCTCAGCGATGTCGTTTTCCCGCTCGCTCATGGCCACCCTCCGTTACGCGGCTGGGGCCTTAGGCTGCTCCGTTCGGCTTGTCAGCCCTTCATCCGCAGGAAAAACACACCATATGCGTAGTCGTGACCTATCGCCTTTCCGTGCTCGACCAGTCGCCGATCGCGAAAGGGTCCGACGCCGCGCAGGCGCTGCGCAACACGCTCGATCTTGCCCGCACCGCCGACGCGCTCGGCTACCACCGTTATTGGCTGGCCGAGCATCATGCCTCGCGCGCGCTCGCCGGAGTCGCACCGGAGGCGCTGATCGGCCCGGTCGCGCTCGCCACGCAGCGGATCCGGATTGGGTCAGGTGGCGTGATGCTGCCGCATTATTCGCCGTTCAAGGTCGCCGAGACCTTCTCGATGCTGTCCGCTTTGGCGCCGGGGCGGATCGATCTCGGCCTCGGCCGTGCACCGGGCAGCGATCAACGCACGGCTTTCGCGCTCCAGCGCGACCGTTCGAAGCGGATGCCGGGCGACTTCCCTGAACAGCTCGACGAGTTGACCGCTTATCTTGAAGGCACCCTGCCCGAGGATCACGCCTTTGCAGCGCTCCAGCACCTGATGCCGACCGGCGGCGGCATGCCCCAATTGTGGATGCTTGGCTCGTCGCCCGACAGCGCGGTCTGGGCGGCCGAGCGCGGCCTGCCTTATTGCTTCGCCGACTTCATCAATTCGGACGGCGCGCATCTCGCGCAACATTATCGCCGCAGCTTCCGTCCCTCCCCGCGGCTGGCCCAGCCTTATGTGATGGCAGCGACCTGGGCGATCGCTGCCCCCACGTCGGAGGAAGCCGAACGCCTTGCCGCCCCTGCGCGGATGATGTTCGCGCATCTGATCGCGGGCACGCCGATCCCGGTGCCGCCGGTCGAGGAAGCGCTCGCCTGGCTGGAGGCCAACCCGCATGCCAACCGCCGCAGCCGCCGCACTTCGCTCGGCACGCCGGCGGAGGTGCGCCGTCGCCTGGATGGGGTTGCCGCCGATTATGGCGCGGACGAATTGATGCTGGTCAACATCCTGCCCGACCACGGAGCGCGGCGGCGGTCCTATGAACTGGTGGCGGCCGAATATGGGCTGGCGCCCGCGGCAGAGGCTGCTTAAGCCCGCGAACCTGATTCCCAACCGTTCGTCCTGAGCGCAGTCGAAGGACCTGTTTCCGACTTCGCTCAACGCGAACGGGACCGATTAGACCTGGAGAAAGATCAATGGCCGACGAAACGCTGACGCTCACCCTCGACACCGGCAACGATACGGGTGGCGATGTCGTCATCAAGCTGCGCGCCGATCTCGCGCCCGGCCACGTCGAGCGCATCGTCGAACTCGCCAAGGAAGGCTTTTACGACGGCGTGGTCTTCCACCGCGTCATTCCCGGCTTCATGGCGCAGGGCGGCGACCCGACCGGCACCGGCATGGGCGGGTCCAAGAAGCCCGATCTCAAGGCCGAATTCTCCGCCGAGCCGCATGTCCGCGGCGTCTGCTCGATGGCGCGCGCGTCCAATCCGAACAGTGCCAACAGCCAGTTCTTCATCTGTTTCGACGACGCGACCTTCCTCGACCGCCAATATACGGTGTGGGGCGAAGTGATCGAAGGCATGGCGCATGTCGACGCGCTTCCCAAGGGTGAGCCTCCGCGCAGCCCCGGCAAGATCGTCAAGGCGACGGTCGCTTAAGCCAACTCCCGTAATTCAATGCCGTCACCTTAGGGAAAGTTGGGGCCCATCTCCTGACCGTGCCGCCTGGTGCAGCGGCGGGAGATGGGTGCCAGCTTTCGCTGGCAGGACGGTTTTGGGGTTATTCCAGCCTTAATCCGCGATGGTTTCGAACAGCCAGTCGTGGAAGATGCGCACCGCGCGGTTGGACAGGCCGGTGCGGCGCGACGCGAACCAGTAACTGTATGACGCATCCGCGACATGATCGAAGATGCGGACCAGACGCGGGTCTTGCGAGCCCTCGACATGCTCGTCGAGCATGAAGGCCACGCCCAGGCCTTGTGCCGCTGCGTCGAGGATCAGCTGACCCGAATCGAAATGATCGATCGCGAACGGCTCGAGGTCGGGCCGCCCGATCGATTCGCGCCAGATGTTGAACAGCTCCTGCATGTCGCGATGGACGAGAATCGTGACCCGACCGAGATCGTCTGCCTCGCGGATCGCATTGGGGCCCTCCTTGAGTCGGGGGGAGCCGATCGCAGCGACACGGCTCTGCGCGATCTTGCGCGAATAAAGCGCGGGGTCGATTTCGCGCGCGATCACGATCGCGGCATCGAGCCCCTCGCCCAATCGCGCCAGCGCATGAGGCTGGGTATCGATGTCGATATGGAAGTCTTCGTGCTTGGCACGAAGCTCGGGCAGCTTCCCGATCAGACGCTGCGACGCAAAAAGCGGCGGTACGTTAAGCCGCAGTCGCAGCAAATCCGCCTCGCCCGTGGTTGCGTCGATTGCAACGGCCAGCGCATCGAGCGCGGGGGCGACGCGGGCGAGTAATTGCTCCCCGTCATTGTTGAGGATCATAGCCTGATGGCGACGCTCGAACAGCGGCCGAGCGACGAACCGCTCGAGGCTTTGGATGCGCCGGCTCAGCGCTGGCGAGGAGAGAGCAAGCTCCTCTGCGGCCGCCTTGACCGAGCCCAGCCGCGCAACCTGGACGAAAGCCTCGACGGCCGTAAGCGGCGGAAGCCTACGCATACCCCATCTCCTCGCTCGCCGGAAACGCGGGTGAGCGCCGACGTCAGCATCGTAACAATGTGAATAGTGAATGCGAATTGCGCAATTCGCAACCGCAAAATAATCCTTCGCAATTGCACAATGATAGCGATATCAACATATTCATCCTGCCTTTCAGGCATCCTCTCCTAAAACTTTCAGGGCCGGCGCCTTCGGGTGCTGGCCCTTTTTTTCGGCCATAATGCGGACTTGTGCGCGCCGCAGTGGCCTGTCGCGTCAGAGCCACGGTTCGTCTCAGGAACGACCCCCTGAGATTACCCTTTTGGATCCGCTTGGGAGTCTCATCGCTTGCCAAGCCAAGTCAGTTTTGCGACGGATCAATGACGTATAGGGTTGAAGGGGTCGTTTAGGCATGAATTCTCCGGTCGCCGAGCAGGCGCTCAAGCGTATCGAGCGCCGCCCTGTGAGCAAAGGCCCCGGCCCGCTTGCAATGTTCTTCAAGGGATTCCTGCGGCACCCGGTGATGGTCGGGTCGATCATACCGTCCTCCAAGAAGCTGATCCGGCACATGCTGTCGCGGACCGACTGGGACAATACCAAGCTGTTCGTGGAATATGGCCCGGGCGTCGGTACCTTCTGCCAGGAGATCCTGGACCGGATGGCGCCGGACGCGACCTATATCGCGATCGATCTCAATCCCGATTTCATCGACTATCTGGCGCGCACAATCGTCGATCCGCGCTTCATTCCGGTGCTGGGATCGGCGGCCGACGTCCGTCGCATCATCGCCGATCACGGCCATGACAAAGCCGACTACGTCCTTTCGGGCCTGCCTTTTTCGACCCTCCCAGCGGGAATCGGCCCCAAGATCGCGGCCGAAACGCACGCCGCGCTGCGCAAGGACGGCGCTTTCCTCGTCTATCAATTCTCGCCCAAGGTGCGTGACTTCCTGGCGATGAACTTCGACCGGATCGACCATGCGTTCGAGCCGATCAACATCCCGCCCGCCCAGCTGTACTGGGCCTGGAAAGACTGAGCATGCTTCTGCAGGTTCAGCGTAGCTGAACCTGGTGCCGCACCGGCCCGCACCTCCACCCGACCTCCAGTCAGGCTATTCTATGGGAGGTCGGTGGGGGTGCAGGCCGGTGCGGCACTCATCAAAAGCGATTACTGATCCACCCCGAAGCTCAGCCGCCGCGTCACCGACGCGTCGACCACCGCCATCAGATAATAAGCGAATGCCCAGCGTAATCTGGTGAGCCAGCCCGCGCGCTCGTGGATTTTCGCGCGGATCTGGCGCGAATCGGCCATCTCGCCTTCGACATAGAGCCGCATATGATCGGCGAAGGCCTGATCCTCGATCCGCAGCATGATCTCCAGATTAAGAAACAGACTGCGCACGTCGAAATTGGCCGAGCCGATGTGAACGACGTCATCGATCACGAACAATTTTGTGTGCAGTTTCTGCCGCTGATATTCGAACACCTCCACTCCGCGCGAGAGCAGGCGGTGATATGTGTGGCGCGCCGCGGCGATCGCCACCGCGTGATCGGTCTTCGATGGCGTGATGACGCGGGCCTCACCGCCGCGTCTGGCCACGCTTTCGATCGCGCGCATCATGCGCGGCGTCGGCGCGAAATAAGCCGCGATGATGGCGAGCCTTTTCGCGTTTCGCACATCCAGTCGCAAGGATTTCGCCCACGGACTTAACCGCCGCGTCGGCCCGCCCAGCAACCAGCAGGCATGACCACCCTTGGGGTTGCTCCAGCGCGATAGCGCGCGGCGGAGGTCGCGCAGCCGGGGCTTGGGCTTGTGCGTCCAGCGGGCCAAGGCATCGAAATAGCCGGCCAGACGCTTGGCCGCGGGGCCTTCCACCCGGATGCCGAGGTCGCGCCATCCCTTCTTGTCGTCGAAATAGCCGTCCTCGACATTGAAACCGCCGACGATCGCGATCGCCTCGTCGGCCAATGCCAGCTTCTGATGATTGCGCAGCAGATAGCGGCGGCCGAAGCGGGGCAGGAAATGGCAGACATCCGCACCTTTCGTCTCCAGCGGCACGAAAAAATCGGGTTTCGCCGAGCTTCCAAAGCCATCCACGATCAGGGAGACTTTGACGCCGCGCTCGAGCGCGCGCTCCATCGCCGCGCGCACCGTCCGCCCCGTCGTGTCGTCGGTGTAGATGTAATAAAGCAGGCGCAAACTATGCTTCGCGCCGTCGATCAGTCCGATCAGCGCCGCCAGTCTTTCGGTCCCCGCGATCAGCAGCGTCAGGCGATTGCCCTCGACCGTGAAGTGCTTCTTGCGGCCGAGGCTCGGCTTTTTCGGTGTTTTCGTTGACTCTGGCACCTGCTCGCCCTATCTCGCCCGCCTTCCAACACACCAAATGCTTGGTCAAGCGGAGCGTTCAGAATGGCGCGCGTTACCGTCGAAGATTGCGTCGACAAGATTCCCAACCGGTTCGACCTGGTGCTGCTCGCAGCCCAGCGCGCCCGCCAGATTTCGGGCGGCGCCGAACTCACCATCGATCGCGACCGGGATAAAAATCCCGTCGTGGCGCTTCGCGAGATCGCCGAGGAAACGGTCGTTCCTGACGATTTGAGCGAGGCGGTCGTCCAGACGCTGCAGCGCGTGCAGGTCGACGAAGAGGATACGCCGGACGATATCGGTTCGCTGGCCGCCTCGGCCGAGGCGCTGCGCCTCACCGCTGCCGCTCCGCCGCGCACCCAGAATCTGGGTGCCGATTACGAATAAGCCCGCCCTGGGCTGATCGGGTTTGAAAAAGACGGGCTCGGCTCCGGCAACGGAGCTGAGCCCGTCTTTTTGCGTTCTTCGCGCAGGCGAAGGAGATCCCGTCATGCCCCGTGGAGACAAAAGCGCTTACACCGACAAGCAGAAGCGCAAGGCCGAACATATCGAGGAAGGCTATGAGGATCGTGGCGTTTCCGAAAAGGAAGCCGAGCGCCGCGCCTGGGCGACGGTGAACAAGGAAAGCGGGGGCGGCAAGAAATCGGGTTCAGGCCGCGGCAAGAAGGAAAGTCACGCTTCGTCGCGGAAAGGCGGGCGCAAGGGCGGTGCAGCCTCGTCGGGCCGTTCCGCAGCGGATCGTTCCGCCGCGGCCAGGAAGGGCTGGGAGACGCGGCGCCGACAGGCTCGCGGCTAGATCATCCGAAACAACTGACCTCGCTGCCACTTGCTGCTAGATCGGCAGGATGGGGCGCCCTCTTTACCAGCAAGCAGCGGAGACGCAGCGGTTCGCCGCCGGTATCCTCCGCGCGGTATCGGCGACCGCGCCGGATGAGGATGCTGCTTGGAAGGTCGTGGCATGAGGATCGCGCCGGAGGACCGTCAGGCGACGTTGCTGATCGCCAGCGGCACCTTCATGGTCGCCGCAGGCCTTACCTGCTGGTGGTTCGGGGTGGATTGGCGGCTCCACTATAGCCTGCATCTCTCGCCAGGCGTCGCGCCCCTGATCATACGCCTTTCCGCGCTCGGCGGGGCAGCAATAATGATTCCGGTTGGGCTCATAGGCATGGGTTTCCTGCTCGCGCAGAAAAGGCGCGCGGATGCTGCCTGGCTCTTCCTGACCATCGCCATCGGGCGATTGGGGATCGAGGGACTCAAGCTCGTGCTGAGCCGCCCGCGGCCACCGGCTGAGGACTGGCTCGACCATGTGTCGTCCTGGAGCTTCCCCAGCTCGCACAGCGCCGGCACGATGATGACTTGCGTCGCCCTGGCCTTGCTGTTCGGGCGCGGCGACGGAGCGATCCTGGTCGCCTTGCTGGCGGCCCTGTTCATCGGCTGGACGCGCGTGGCGCTCGGCGTGCACTGGCCGAGCGACGTGATGTCTGGCTGGGGACTCGGGCTGATCTGGATCGGCCTGGCGATGAGCGTGCGTAACGCGATCGCGCCCGCGGACTCCGGCGACGAAACGCCATTGGAGGACACGCTGCTCTCGCGGGATGACTGATGGTGCCGGCCGTCGGACTCGAACCGACGACCTACCGCTTACAAGGCGGTTGCTCTACCAGCTGAGCTAGGCCGGCACTCGGACGCGCCATGCGTCAGAACCGCTGAAATTGCCATCCCCCCGTCGTCCTGCCAGCGGAGGGATGGCATCTCCGGAAGTTATCCCATGTCTCATGAGACCCCAGCTTTCGCTGGCGAGACGGGTTGATTCAGACCGTAAAGCTCTCGCCGCAGCCGCAGCTGCCCTTGGCGTTGGGATTGTTGAAGACGAAGCCCGCGGTGAAATCGTCCTCGACCCAGTCCATATTGCTGCCGATCAGATAGAGCAGGCTCGGCCCATCGATATAAAGGTCGCCGCCCGGGGTGGCGACCTTCTCGTCCATCGGATTGGCGCTGGCGATGTAGTCGACCGAATAAGCCAGACCCGAGCAGCCGCGGCGCGGGGTCGAGAGCTTGACCCCGATCGCGTCGGCGGGCGCATCCTTCATCAGGTCGGCGATTCGCGCCTCGGCCGACGGCGTCAGCGTGAGCGCGGCGGGGCGGGCGCGGAGCGTGCTGGTCATCACAACATCCCCAGTTCGAGCTTGGCCTCGTCCGACATCTTCTGCGGGTCCCACGGCGGATCCCAGACGAGATTGACGTCCGCCAGGCCCACGCCCGGCACCGAGCCGACGCGCAATTCCACCTCGCCGGGCATCGATTCCGCGACCGGACAATGCGGCGTGGTCAGCGTCATCGTCACCGCGACATGACCGTCGTCCGTGATGTCGACGCCATAGATCAGGCCGAGATCGTAGATGTTGACCGGGATTTCGGGGTCGTAAATCTCCTTGAGCGCGTCGATCACGCGTTCGTAGAGATCGCCGCCGACCTCGCCCGCGGGCTGCGCTGGCTGGGGTGCGAGGAAGCCGGCGAGATAGTCGCGCGAGCGGCCTTCCTCGACCGCATCCTCCACACGCGCCTTGGGCGGCGCGGGCGGAGCCTCGCTCAGTTCCTCGATCTCGATTTTCCGTTCCTCATTCATCCGAAGATACGCCTTACCCGTTCCAACCCTTTGACCAGCGCGTCCACATCGGCGGGGCCGTTATAGACGCCGAAGCTTGCACGCGCGGTCGCCGGCACGCCCAGCGCCTCCATCAGCGGCTGCGCGCAATGATGGCCGGCGCGGATCGCCACATGGCTCTCGTCCAATATGGTGCCGACATCGTGGGGATGAACCCCCTCAACCGCGAAACTGACGATGCCGGCCGAATCCTCGGGGCCGAACAAGGTGACGCTGTTGAGGTTGCGCAAAGCGTCACGCGTCTGCCGCACAAGCGCGGCCTCATGAGCGTGGATCGCCTCGAGCCCGATGCTTTCGACATAATCGATCGCGGCGTGCAGCCCGAGCGCACCGACAATGTGGGGCGTCCCCGCCTCGAACCTGGTCGGCGCGGGGGCGTAGGTGGTGCGCGCGAACGTGACCTTGTCGATCATCGAACCGCCGCCCTGGTAAGGCGGCATCGCGTCGAGCAGCTCCGGCCGCGCCCACAGGCAGCCGATCCCGGTCGGTCCGTAGAGCTTGTGGCCCGAGAAGACGTAGAAGTCGCAGTCGAGCGCGGCGACATCGACCGGCAGGCGCGGTACGGCCTGACAGCCATCGACCAGCAATTTGGCGCCAACCTTGTGCGCCAGATCGGCAGCGCGGCGCACGTCGAGCACCGAACCCAACACGTTGGAGACGTGCGCCAGCGCGACCAATTTGTGTCGCTCGGTCAGCATCGCCTCAGTTGCGTCGAGGTCGATCTTGCCGTCCGCCGTCAGCGGCGCGACGTCGATTTCGATCCCAATGCGGTCGCGCAGAAGCTGCCAGGGCACGATGTTGGAATGATGCTCAAGCTGGCTGAGCAAAATGCGGTCGCCCGACTTGAGGAAGGTCCCGCCCCAGCTCGATGCGACCAGGTTGATCGCCTCGGTCGCGCCGCGCACGAACACGATCTCGTTTTCGGACGCCGCGCCGATGAAGCTGGCGACACGGCGACGCGCGGCTTCGTAGGCCAAAGTCATATCCGCCGAGCGCTGGTACACGCCGCGATGCACGGTGGCGTAGGTCTCGCCATAAGCGCGCGCGATGGCGTCGATCACCGGCTTCGGCTTCTGCGCGGTCGCCGCAGTATCGAGATAGGCCCAGCCTTCCGGGATAGCCGGGAAGTCGGAGAGCAGATCCAAAGGCGAGCCGTTCGTCCTGAGCGAAGTCGAAGGACGTGTTTCGACTTCGCTCAACACGAACGGAGAAGAGGATACGGGCTCGCTCACAGCAACCGCTCCAGCGCCGCATCGATCGCGGCGATGAACTTCGCCTCGTCGTCGGACCCATCGAACAGCCCACTCACGAACGCGCGCAGCAACAGGCTCTTGGCCTCGGCCGGCGGCAAACCACGGCTGGCGAGGTAGAAGAGCGCCTGTGCGTCGAGCTCGCCGACGGTGGCGCCATGTGCGCACTTCACGTCGTCGGCGTAAATTTCGAGCTCGGGCTTGGCATTCACCTGTCCGCTGCGGTCGAGCAGCATCGATTTCACCGACTGGACCGAATCCGTCTTTTGCGCGTCGCGCGAGACCGCGACCTTGCCGAGATAGGACAAAGTCGATCTGGCGCCGGCGATGCCGCGCACCGTCTGCCGGCTGGTCGCGCCCGCCTCGAAATGGCGGACGGTGGTGATCAGCTCGATCGTCTGGCCTTCGCCGCCGATCAGCGCCGCATCCAGATCGAAGGTCGCACCTTCATAGAGGGTCACGTCGAGCGCGACGCGGCCGAGCTGGCCGCCGCTATTGACCAATTGCATCGCGAACGATGCGCCGACGCCGATCTCGATCGTGTAGTCGCGCACGGCGATGCTGTCGGCGGGTGTGTCCTGGATCAGGGCGACGCGTTGGCTTTCGCCCGCCGCGACGATGATCTTGTCGGGCACGGGTACCGGCCAGACACGCTCCAGCGCCGCGAGATCGCTATACCGCCACGCCTCGTCGCGCTTGGTGGGGAGGGCTGTCACCGAAGATCCTCCCCACTTGTGGGGAGGGGGACCATCCGCAGGATGGTGGAGGGGAATAGCGGCTGGACGAAGCGCGCGGGGCGATGCTCCTCCACCCCGCCGCTGCGCGGCGCGGTCCCCCTCCCCCCGCTTCGCGCGGGGAGGATATTGAGGGACGTCACGCCGCAATCTCCGCATAGCCCTCGGCCTCAAGCTGGTGCGCGAGTTCCGGGCCGCCTGAGCGGACGATACGGCCGCCGGCGAGCACATGGACGAAGTCCGGCTTCACATAATCGAGCAGCCGCTGATAATGGGTGATCAGCAAAACCGCCTTGTCGGGCTTACGCATGATCGTGTTGATGCCCGCGCCGACACTGCGCAGCGCATCGATGTCGAGGCCGCTGTCGGTCTCGTCGAGGATGGCGAACTTGGGGTCGATGATCCCCATCTGCACCATCTCGGCGCGTTTTTTTTCGCCGCCCGAGAAACCGACATTAACCGGACGCTTGAGCATCTCCGGATCGAGGCCGAGCGCATTGGCCTGCGCGCGCGCCAGCTTGATGAAGTCACCGCCCGAGAGCGGCTCCTGCTCGCGTTCGCGGCGCTGCGCATTGAGCGCCTCGCGCAGGAATTGCAGATTGGAGACGCCGGGGATTTCGACCGGATATTGGAAGCCCAGGAACAGGCCCGCGGCGGCGCGCTCGTGCGGCGCCATCTCGAGCAGGTCTGCGCCCTCGAACGTGGCCGAACCTTCGGTCACCTCGTACCCAGGCCGGCCCGACAGGACATAGCCGAGCGTCGACTTGCCCGCGCCGTTCGGTCCCATGATCGCATGGATCTCGCCCGCATTGAGCGAGAGCGAGAGGCCCTTGAGGATGGCCTTGCCGTCGACTTCCGCGTGGAGGTTGTTGATGTTCAGCATTCAAATCTTCCAATTAATCCCGAGCGGAGTTTTCCGACCAAAGCCCGCGCCATGCGCGTCTGGCTTTTGCGGAACCGACCTGCTGTTCCAGATTCGAATATGGCACATCGCAATGCCGTCGCGCGGCCGTATCCCAGCGCATGACGTCGCTTCGTTTTGAGGAGAGCGTCACGCCTTTGCTATTCATGAACCCTACATAGCAGTCGAGAAGGGGTTCATAGGCCTGCCCATAATTTACGCCGACGTGGCCAATGGCAAGAAAAGCAGCGAGCAGCGCCGTCATCCGACGCTGCCCTCAAGGCTGATCCCCAGCAATTTCTGCGCCTCGACCGCGAATTCCATCGGCAGTTGCTGCAATACCTCCTTGGCGAACCCATTAACGATCAGGGCAACCGCGGCCTCCTGATCCAGGCCGCGCTGCATCGCGTAGAACAGCTGGTCGTCGCTGATCTTGCTGGTGGTCGCCTCATGCTCGATCTGCGCGGTCGGGTTGCGCACCTCGATATAGGGCACGGTGTGCGCGCCGCATTCGCTGCCCAAGAGCAGGCTGTCGCACTGGGTGAAGTTGCGGACATTTTCCGCAGTCGGGCCGACGCGCACCAGGCCGCGATAGGTGTTGTCCGACTTGCCTGCCGAAATGCCCTTCGACACGATCGTCGAGCGGCTGCCTTTCCCAAGATGGATCATCTTGGTGCCGGTGTCGGCCTGCTGGTAATTGTTGGTGACCGCGACCGAATAGAATTCGCCGACGCTATTCTCGCCCGCGAGCACGCAGCTCGGATATTTCCAGGTGATGGCAGAACCGGTCTCGACCTGGGTCCACGACACCTTGCTGTTCCGGCCCTGGCAGAGCGCGCGCTTGGTCACGAAATTGTAGATGCCGCCGCGCCCCTGGGCATCGCCCGGATACCAGTTCTGCACGGTCGAATATTTGATCTCCGCATCGTCCAGCGCGACCAGCTCGACCACCGCGGCATGGAGCTGGTTCTCGTCGCGCATCGGCGCGGTGCAGCCCTCCAGATACGAGACGTAGGCGCCCTTGTCGGCGACGATCAGGGTACGTTCGAACTGGCCGGTATTGGCAGCGTTGATGCGGAAATAGGTGCTCAATTCCATCGGGCAGCGTACGCCTTCCGGCACATAGACGAAGGTGCCGTCGGAGAAGACCGCCGCATTCAAGGCCGCGAAATAATTGTCCTGGATCGGCACCACCTTGCCGAGCCACTTGCGGACCAGATCGGGGAATTCCTTGAGCGCCTCGCTGATCGAGCGGAAGATAACGCCGGCGCGTTCGAGTTCCGCCCGGAAAGTGGTCGCGACCGAGACGCTATCGAACACCGCGTCGACCGCGACCTTACGCGCGCCTTCTACGCCGGCGAGGACCTTCTGCTCCTCGATCGGGATACCGAGCTTCTCGTAGACGCGCAGGATTTCCGGATCGACCTCGTCGAGCGAGCCGAGCTTCGGCTTTTCCTTGGGCGCCGCGTAATAATAGGCGTCCTGATAATCGATCGGCGGGATTTTGAGCTTGGCCCAGTCCGGGCTCTCCATCGTCAGCCAGTGGCGATAGGCCTTCAGCCGATAGTCGAGCATCCATTCCGGCTCGCCTTTCTTGGCCGAGATGAAGCGGACGATATCCTCGTTCAGGCCCTTGGGCGCGAACTCCTGCTCGATGTCGCTCGAGAAGCCCCATTCATAGGCCTTGTCGACGGCGGCATGCGCCTCTGCATTCCTGGTCACGCTCTCGCTCATGCCCGTTCGTCCTGCGCGAAGTCGAGGGACGCGGCGCCCCGCGCTTCGACTTCATTGAGCGCGAACGGAGTCGCAGAGGCCAAACTTTCCAAACTCACCCCCGCCAGCGCGCCGCGCATGGCCGTATTGACCGCATTCCAGTGCGGCTTGACGCGGCAGCTATGCTCCACGCCGCAATCGTGCCGCCCCGCCTCGACGCAGGCGGTCATCGCGATCGGCCCCTCGACCGCTTCGACGATGTCGGCCAGGCTGATCTCGGAGGCGCAGCGCGCGAGCCGAAAGCCGCCCCCGGTGCCGCGCGACGATGCGATCAGCCCCGCCGCCGCCAGCCGCCCAACCAGTTTCTGCGCGGTCGGCAAGGGCACGCCCGTCTCGTCCGACAACAGGCTCGCGTTGAGCCGGCCGTCGGGCTTGCGCGCGGCGGCGGCCAATATCACGACGGCATAGTCGGCGAGGTTCGAAAGACGCATCTGCTCAAATCGGACTGATTCGTTCCGATTGGGCAAATGGTCGTTTTGCGCCGGGTGGTCAAGGACCGGCGCGAACAGGAAATCTAGGGACGCACCAAGGCGCCGGCGCTCCGCAAGGGGCCTCCGGCGCCTCTCCCTTTACAGGGTTTCTAGCCGAAGCTTAGAGTCGTGCGCCGCCGCCGCATGGCGGCACCCGTAAGGCCGAAGCCCAACAGCGCCAGTGACCAGCTTGCCGGCTCCGGAACGGGGAGCGACGCGCTCGCCGCGAGCGACAATACCACGATGTCGCCATCGGCCACCGAGCCGACATCGATCATCCGGATAAAGGCACCATTGCCCAGCGTGGTCTCCCGCTCATGGAAGAATATCTGGCTCGGCGTGAGATACGAGGCGGCAAGCGCTTTCTCGACGCTGCCGTAGGTCGAGAAGATCTTTCCCGCGAACGCTTCCTGGTCCGCCAAGCTCATCCCGGCCAGGTCGAGGACTGAAAGCTCCAGGAAGCCATTGGGATTGAATGCCGACGTGCCCGATAAGGTGAATATGTCGCCACTCCGCGTGGCGTCGGTGTCCAGCGTCGCCATGCCCGGACCCGCCACCAGGACGATCGGGCTGACGAACAGGTCGAACGGCGGGGCGGTTCCTCCGGCTGCAGCCAGTGCGGTCACCGAGGTTCCCCAGATGCCGCTGGTGGACGCCGCACCTGTGGCGGTCGAACCGCCAGCGCCGGCAATGGTCGTCAAGGGTGACACACATTGCGGAATCGAAACGCCGGTGCTGTTGCTGTAAGCGCCGCCGATCACGGTGAGGTCCACCGACGCATTGCACCAAACCGGCGCGTGCACGGCTGAGGAATCCGCATTGGCGGGCGACGCGCTCAACGACGCTATCGCCAACGCCAAGCTCCCGACGAGACCGCGTCGCATCAGACCCAGCCGCAAACGATGGGGGCCCATCCAACTATTGGCCATGGAAGATCTCCGTGCTGGCTAGGCAGTCAAGGACCCTCCCTCTACCTCCTGCCTGGCCGAAGTGATCTATCATGCCCCCGTTACGGTGGCGAATCCGCGCTATCAAATATGCTTATAATCTGTCAGCCGTGAAGCAATGGATGTTTAGGATCGCGATAATGACTTTATCATTTTGCTTATCCTTGAAAATTCATCTGGAAGCCTCGGCGCCAATCTAAAGATTATTCTTAACCCGATCGGCGGCGCCGTGACACTCCTCGGCCCGAATTAACGCCAAGGATCAGCGCACATACATCGCCAGCGCATCCCGGCGGAACTGCGCGGCGCTGTCGGCGCGGCTGTAGAACATGTGTCCGCCCGCATAGAGGCTGAGCTTGACCCGCTGCTGTACGCCAAAGCCTGGCATCTGATCGATGATCAGCCGGCTTGCGAAATAGGGGCAGGAGAGGTCGTCCATGCCGTGCGCGATCATGACGTGCATCTTGGGGTCGTTGGCGATCGCCTTCCTGAGATCGGTCACCGGGGAATCGCTATTGTCGCGATCCCAGGCGCGATTCACCTCGTAGGACAGCAGATTGTAGCGCGCATTGACCTTCCACCCGACCTGGTTGGTGACGAGGTCGACCGCGGCGCTGGTCGCGGGCGCGATGATCGCGTCGAGGATCGGGTCGTTGGATTGCTGCTGCGGCGCCTCGGGAAAGGGGTCGAAGGCGGTGACGTTGCTGTCGTAGACTGAACCAATCTTGCCTTCGGCACGATGGATCTCGCGCAGATAGGTGCCCGTGTCGATCCGTCCTTCGCTGCGCCGTACGATTGCGGGATCAAGCCCGGTGAAGGCGGAAACCTTCGCGGTCAGCCGCTCGATCGCCTGCGGGTCGGATCGGCCGCGGAACAGATCGACCGCATATTCGGTGCGGTCATAAGCCTCGACCTCGGCCAGGGCCGCCGGGCCGGACAACTTGCCCTGCCGCTCCAGATTGGCGGCGGTCATCGACGGCAGCGAGATCATATAGGGCAAGGGCGACAGCGCATTCTCGTCCGCGCCCGAAGCACCCGGATTGAGATAAGGCGAGACCATCGTGATGCCGTTGAGGCCCACGCCCAACCGGCTTTGCAGATAATAAGCGACGCGCGGCACGCGGTAGCCGCCATAGGATTCGCCGATCAGATAATGCGGCGCGGTCATGCGGCCATTCTTGTTGAGCCAGTCGAAGACGACGCGGCTCAGATATTCGATGTCGGCCTGCGCGGTGAAGAATTGCTTCTTGGTTTCGGCTTCGTCGACCAGGCTGCGGCTGAAGCCGGTGCCGACCGGATCGATGAAGACCAGGTCGGTGAAGTCGAGCCAGCTATTCCCATTGTCGCGCGCGACCGCGCTGTCGGATGGCGCGTCCCCCTGCGCGCCGAACTGGACGCGCTTGGGCCCGATCGCCCCGAAATTGAGAAAGGCCGAGGACGCGCCCGGACCGCCGTTGAACGCGAAGGTCACGGGACGGACCCCGCCCTTCGAGGGCATTGTATAGGCGGTATAGACCACCTCGCCCGTCTTCTTACCCTTGGCGTCGAACAGGGGGATCGTGCCGACGGTCACGTCATAGGCGATGGCCTTGCCCGCGATCACCGTGCTTTGATGGATCGTCCGGTCCGCGGGCAGGGGCGCGAATTCGGGGCCGGCGGGCTTCTCGTCGGCAGCGAAGACCGGTGTCGCGGCGGCGAGCAGAAGAGCGGTGAACAGACGGTGGCGCATTGGAGAATATCCCCCTCCAGGACATAAAATTGCGCACAGCATGTTCGAGCCCATCGTCGCCCGCAAGCAGGAACGCGTGGGCGTGCGTGGGCGTTTGTAGCGTGAGGAGTGCCATCCATGACCGACCAAGCCATCGACACCGCGAACGTGCCCGAGGCCCCCGAAGTCCGGCCGGCCATCGACGCGGACGACGTCAAGCAGCTGAAGCGCAATCCGTCCGACGAGGATGCCAAGCTGGACGTTGCCTTGGACGAGAGTTTCCCGACCTCCGACGCACCCTCCAATACGCAACCCGGCAAGGGCAAGGATCCGGCGCCGTCGTCGGGCTACGATCCCGAAGCCGAGGCGAAGCGCGCCGCCAGGCCCTGATTCCGCGATATCAGCCGCCGGCGGGGGGAAGCGCCGTATGTTGCGAATAAAGCGCTACCCATTGGCCGCCGCGCTTCTGAAAGAGGTCGACCGACACGTCCTTGGCGCCGTGATGCCGCACAATGGCGATATCGCCCGCGATCGCGATCGTCGAACTACTCGGCAACGGGGTTTTCGCCGCACCGGGATGCGCAGCGGCATAAGCGCGGGCCGAGGCGAGATTCGCTGTCTTGTCACGATCTGATCCGGTCGCGCTGACTGAAACATAGTCTTCCGCCAACAAGCGGTCGAGAAAGCCGGTGTCGCCTGTGACATATGCAGCGTTCCAACCATCCTCGGCGGCGCGGACCGCGGCGACATCGGCGGGAGCTGCGGCCAAAGCAAGAGCCACTGTCAGCATGGTAAGTTCCTTTCTTCAGCCCGGCCTATCCGACGATGCCAGCCTCGGTCTTGAAGATATGCCAAATGCGCTTTTGCGCGGAGACCCAGTCCCCTGAGCCCGGAAAGCCACAGGTACGCAATATCTGGCGTTCGGCTCGTCGCATTTTGTCTGTTCGCTGGAAAATGCGCGTTGCGCTGCAGCAACTTCCATGATTCTCTCCTGAATAGAGCGAAAACGCAGGGTTAAGGGCCCGGCAACCATCGTCGTGCTAGCCCTATGTCTTCTCTCTGGTGGGAGGGCAGTATGGGCGTCCAAATGCGACCGGCCGATGGGGCGATGGCCCTGGCCGAAATGAAAGAATTTGCGGGCTTCCCCGCGGGCACGCAGCGATACATCCGCCGCGCGCTGGACATCGGGCTCGCCCGGCAGGATGCGATGCGGCGCTGGCCGCGCGACGTGGTCGAGGCCGCCAGCATCAAAGCGCAGGCGCGCATCTACAGCCGGCTGGACCATATCCGCGATGCGCTGCCCGACGATAGCGGGCTCGACCAGATGGAGCCCTTCTTCTCGCCTTTGGTGACGGTCACGGCGTTCGACCTTGGCCAGGGCCGACTCGAAAGCTTCGCCGCTTACCGTTTCCTCTACGAACGGTTGATCGGCGGCGGGGTCAGGCCGTGGCTGCCGGGCGCCTTTTGCGCGGCATCCGCGCTGCCTCATTTGCATCCCGAAAAGCGGCGCGTGCTGCTTCAGTCGATCAGCGAGGCCGCCGCAACCGCACCCGGATGGTCGAGCCGTCAGCCCTGCTTCTATCCGGAGTGGGTCGACAAGATCGAAGAACCGCTGGCCAATTGATGCGCCCCGCCGCCGGCTTCGCATGACCGTGCGTACCGGCCTTGGTCTCCGCGCCTGCAAAGGCGGGGCTGTGGCGGTTGGCCTGAGGATCGAGAAGGGCGAACCGTATATCCTCGCCTCCATTTTCCTGAACACTCATGAAGACGGCGATCGTCTGTCGCTGGAGCCGTACGGCGTCGCGGCGGAGACGGCGTCTCGCGCGCAAGGGGTGATGCCGGACGTAGCCGCGGCCGTGGCCGAGGGACGCCAACGGCAGGATGCGCTCGCCGCGAGGAATCTGCAGCGCTTCGTCGAGGGATTGGTGCATGCGAATCAAGCGCCGATCGTCGCGGCCTTGCTCGTCAATCGCGCCGGGTGGATCACCGACCTGCTCGCCCACAGCCTCGCGTTCGCCGAGCATGTGCCGGTTGCCGAGGGGCTCGCGGTTCGCGACGCGTTACGCTTTGCCTTCGGCCGGTGCGGGATCGAGGCGATAGAACTGGACGAAAAGTCGCTTCCCGAAACCGCCTCCGCGGTGCTCGGCCGATCGAGTGCGGAGATAGACGACAGACTCAAGGCGCTGGGCGCGGAAGCAGGGAAGCCCTGGCGCAAGGAGCAGAAGCTTGCCTGCCTTGCCGCCTGGGTCGCAGCCGCCGGGCCGGGCTGACCCGCGGCGGATGGCAAATCGGCCCCCGCCCATCGGAACGCCATCGCCTTCCCCGACGTTCGGGGGCATAGAGCGGGGCTTCGTTACGCCGCCGCGCCTTCCGGGGAGTGCAAGCATGTCCGCCGTCCGTCTGACCACCAAGCGCGTCGAGAAGCCGTGGGGCCGACGCGATCTGTGGCCCGCTTTCGAGTCCGTGGCCGCTGGCGGCGCGCCGGTCGGCGAGATCTGGTTCGAAGTGCCGGGGGCACAGGATGGCAGCAAGGACGGACCCGAGCTGCTGATCAAATATCTGTTCACCAGCGACCGCCTCTCGGTCCAGGTCCATCCCGACGACGCGACCGCCCAGAAGCAGGGCTATCCGCGCGGCAAGGATGAAGCGTGGGTAATCTTGCGGGCCGAACCCCATGCCTCGATCGCGCTCGGTACCTTGAGCGCGATGAGCAAGGACGAATTGCGCAGAGCCTCGCTCGACGGATCGATCGAAAGCCTGCTCGACTGGAAAGCGGTCAAGAAGGACGACAGCTTCTATACCACCGCGGGGACGATCCACGCGATCGGACCTGGCCTGACCTTGGTCGAGATCCAGCAAAATGTGGACCTGACCTACCGGCTCTACGATTACGGCAGCGACCGCGAATTGCATCTCGACGCGGGCGTCGAAGCGGCCGACCCCGTCCCCTACGTAGCCGCCTACAAGGCGCATGAAATCTCACCGGGACGCGAAATCCTGGCCGACGGCCCGAAATTCGTGCTCGAACGCTGGCGTACGGCAGGCAGTGGCACGCTCCGGAGCGACGGCCGCCCGCTCTGGCTGATCCCGCTATCGGGCCAGGGCCAGATCGACCGCAGCGCTTTGACCGCCGGCGGGGTGTGGCTGGCTGATGGCGAGTCGGAACTCTCGCTCGACGATGGCGCCGATATGCTCGTCGCCTATCCTGATACGGGCGTGATCGAGCGCCTGTGGGCGTGACGCACCGGGCCGTGCGCTTTATGGCGCCGCGAAATTTACGAGCACGATCTCGCCATCTTCCTTTGTGAAGCTTTCCGGCTGACGATCGAGCAGGTCCAACACCGCTTCGGAAGGACGACAAAGTTTCACGCCCTTAGGCGTCGCCACGATCGGCCGATTGACCAGCACCGGGTGGCGAACCATCGCATCGAGCACGGTCTCGTCCTCCACCGACACATCCAGCAGACCCAGTTCGGCAGCCGGCGTTCCCTTTTCGCGCATGATGTCGTGAGGACGCAGCGCCATCACCGCCAACAGGCTCTGTAGCTGAGGCTTGGTCCAGCCCGTCGTGAGATATTCGACGACCGTCGGCTCGTATCCGGCCGCCCTGATCATTGCGAGCGTGTTGCGCGAGGTCCCGCAGCCGGGATTGTGGTGGATGACGATCGGGAAATATGTCTCGCTCATCGAGCGCGCTCCTGTCGGAAGAGCCAACCGCAAAGTCCAGCCGCAATGGCCGCGCCCGCGAGTTGAGCCAGGATGAAGGCCGGGGCCGAACTGGGTGCAATGCCGGCAAAGCTATTGCTCAACGAGCGAGCGAGCGTGACCACCGGATTGGCGAAGGAGGTCGAGGCGGTGAACCAATAGGCTGATGTAATGTAGAGGCCGACGATCGTGGGCGTCGCGTCAGGACGAAATCGGATCGACCCGAGGATCGCAACGATCAGGCCGAACGTTGCAACCCCTTCCGAGAATGCCTGAGCGGGACCATCACGCAGTTTGGCCGAAAGCTCCAGGATCGGCTGCGCGAACATCAGATGCGCCACCCAAACGCCGATGATCGCGCCGGCGGCCTGCACCAGAATATAGGCGAGCGCGGTCGTGAGTGGAATCTCGCGGCGGAGCGTGAACAGCAGGGTCACGGCCGGGTTGAAGTGCGCACCCGACAACGGGCCGAAGATGGTGATCAGCACCATCAGCCCCGCCCCCGTCGCCAGCGTGTTGCCAAGCAGGGCGATGGCAACGTTGCCGCCTGCCAGCCGCTCGCCCATGATGCCCGAGCCTATCACGATCGCCAGCAGCAGCGCCGTGCCGAGCCCCTCCGCTACAAGGCGATGGGCGAGCGTATAGGGCTGGAGCGGCGCTTCGAGACTGGCCGATGGCGCGATCGAATCTTGGCTCATGCCGGTTGCCCGGCTGTCTGCGTTTCGTGGATCAGCTTCCCGGGCCGGATCGGGCAGACCTCGCCCGCCTCGTCATCACAGACGATGACGACGAAATCCAGCCCGGATGCGCCTTCTGCGCCAAACTCGTCCCAGGATTTGGGGCGCAAACCCGCGGTCGGACGGCCCAGCGTCTCCGGTAGCCGGAGTGCGCCGGGATGCACCGTTCCTTTAGGATGCGAGCACGCCGAATTGCCGGTCCAGAGGAAGAGGATGTCGTAGCGGGCCGCGAGGTCGGTCACTGAAGCTCTCCGGCGGCTACGGCATGCTCGCCGGCGCAGGCGAACGCCGACCGGACGACATTGGCGAGGCGTGTGCAGACTTCCGGGCGACCGTCGCAGCAATCCTCGACAAGGAAGCCAAGCAGCTCGGAGAAGGCGCCATAGTCGGCGAAATAAATCACCGACCGGCCCTCGCGGCGCGAGCCGGTCAGTCCGCTGCGCGAGAGGATGGCGAGCTGGGTCGACATGGAATTGGCTGGCGTGTCGAGCATGCGGGCGACCTCTCCAGCCGCCACGCCTTCCGGTCCGGCGCGGACGAGCAAGCGGAACACGGCCAATCGCCGCGGGTGGGCCAGTGCCGACAGGGCCTCGATGGCTGCGTCTGGGGTCGTCACGGTCATATCCTGTCCTCCAGCACTGAATGTCCGACAACCAGTGAGGCGGAAGCCCGCTTCATCCGCCGAATCGATAATTCCATGATCAAAGAAATATCGAAAGAAGAGCGCGTATCAATGCCTGATCGGATGATTCCGCGAACGCAGACGCGTAAAGATGACCGACTTTCCCGTCGCATGCCGTTTCTGGGGACGCCCCCACGCATGCGTTCGCGCCTGATGCGCCCGCGACGCATTTGCCCCGTTTTTTGCCGCTCTATGGGTCGCTGCGCAGACGCCCGTTACATCGTACTGTCACAAAACTGTCCTACCCGACTCCCCGTCGGCCAAAAGGGGCCGGTCTAAGGGGATTTTACATGACAATCCGTCGCACGCTGCTCGCCGGGGCGGGGCTCGGCGCGCTCGCGCTTTGCGCCACGCCGACTTTCGCCAAGGCTCCGGTCCATCACAAGAAGGCCTCGGCCTCGGCTTCCGCCAACAGCGCGCTGATCGCGCAGATCAAGGCACTGCAGGATCAGGTTTCGGATCTGAGCGCACGTCTGAACGTCCAGGAAGCGGCACAGCGCGAGACCGTCGCCAACGTCAACAATGCGCAGGTCGCCGCTTCGTCGGCCGCCAGCCAGGCCGCGCAGGCGCAGACCGCCGCAGCCAAGGCGCAAACCGCCGCAGCGGACGCATCGGACACCGCCAAGAAGGCCGTTCCGGCCGCAGTCAAGACCGAGCTCGCGAGCTTCCAGAAGGGCAAGTGGTGGGATTCGACCAGCGTGTCGGGCCGCATGTATTTCAACTTCTCGAACGTCGACACCAAGATCAACGGCGTGAAGCCGGCCGGCTCGAACAACGGCACCGGCTTCAACATCAAGCGCTTCTACCTGGGCGTGGACCACACGTTCAGCCCGATCTTCGCGGCGAACGTGACGATGGACGTTTCCAACGTCGTCGGCTCGACCAACACCCAGAACGTCAACCCGAACAGCGCCGCATCTCCCGCCAACGCGACCGCGCTGGTCGGCAAGGGCTTCTACATCAAGAAGGCCTATCTGCAGGCGAAGCTCGACCCGGCCTTCATCGTCCGCCTCGGCGCGGCCGACCTGCCGTGGGTTCCCTATTCCGAGAACCAGTATGGCTATCGTCATCTTGAGAACACGATCGCGGATCGCACCAGCTTCGCGACCTCGGCCGACTGGGGCGTCCATGTCCTCGGCGATCTCGCCGGCGGCCTGGTCAGCTATCAGGTCTCGGTGGTCGACGGCGGCGGCTACCGCAACGTGAAGGTCTCGAAGTCGGTCGACGTCGAAGGCCGCCTGTCGTTGAATTATAAGGGCTTCTACGCCGCGGTCGGCGGCTATTCGGGCAAGCTCGGCAACGACACCGAAGGCGCCGTGACGCCGAACACCGCCAGCCGCGAGGACGCGATGGTCGGCTACAAGAACAAGGTGTTCAACCTCGGCCTCGAATATTTCCACGCCAAGGATTACAAGAACGTCACCACGGTGACCGAGGACAAGGCTGACGGCGTGTCGGTCTTCGGCAATTTCAACTTCAACAAGACCTGGTCTGTCTTCGGTCGCTACGACTGGATCAAGCCGACCAAGCTCACCAACGACAATACCAAGGACGATTATTACAACATGGGCATCCAGTGGGAGCCCGTGAAGATCGTCGATCTCGCGCTCGTCTACAAGCATGAGCGGGTGCAGAATGGCACGCTCGGCACGCAGAACGGCACGATCGGCGGCGCCAACCCCGCCGGTTCGCTCACCGGCGGCCGCGGCACCTATGACGAGTTCGGCCTGTTCGGTCAGCTCCGCTTCTAAGCGTACACTATCCTCTCCAAACATACTGGGCGGCCCGGGAAACCGGGTCGCCTTTTCTTTGTCCGCTCAGCCATAAGCGGGGCTTATCGGACCAGCGTCACGATTTGCTGGTGCGGCTCCGCAGCAGCGGCCAGGAGGGTGGCCGAAAGGATCGCCGATGACCCTGGACGATGTACTCGACCCGCTGGCGCTCAGCCGCACGATCACGGCCGCTTATGACAATCAGGCGCTGACGCAGGTCAATGACCACGAAGTGCGGCTCAGCGTGATGACGTCGCCTTACGACTGGCACCTCCACCCCGATTCCGACGAGACGTTCCTGACCGTTGACGGCGATCTGGTCATCGAATTCGAGGAGGGGGCGATCCAGCTCGCGCCGGGCCAGATGCTGACCGTGCCACGCGGCAAGCTGCACCGGACCCGGCCGGCGGGCGGGCGCTCGGTGAACCTCACCTTCGAGAAGACCGGCGCCGCTACCCAATTCGTGCGGCCATAGAAAAAGGGCGGCCCCGGTATCCCGGGACCGCCCTTTTTCTGTTCGAAGTCTGGAAAGCTTAGCGCTTCGAGAACTGGAAGCTGCGGCGGGCCTTGGCCTTGCCGTACTTCTTACGCTCGACCGCGCGGCTGTCGCGGGTCAGGAAGCCCGCCGCCTTGACCGGTGCACGCAGCACCGGCTCGTAACGGGTCAGCGCCTGAGCAATGCCATGCTTGACCGCGCCGGCCTGGCCCGAAAGGCCGCCGCCGGTGACGGTGGCGATCACGTCATACTGGCCGTCACGCTCGGCGACGCCGAATGGCTGGTTGATGACGAGACGCAGCGTCGGACGCGCGAAATAGACTTCCTGGTCGCGGCCATTGACCGTGATCTTACCTGAGCCGGGCTTGATCCAGACGCGGGCAACCGCGTCCTTACGACGGCCGGTCGCATAAGCGCGGCCCTGCTTGTCGATCTGCTGCTCGCGCAGCGGGGTCGGCGCGGGGGCCGGGCCCGACTGCGAGACCGGAGCCTCGGCGGCCGGAGCGGCATCCGTGACGGTGGCGGTAACCGGCGCGGCAGGAGCCTCCTGGCCGGTGAGGTTCGCCAGATCGGCGAGAGACTGACGGGTGTCGGACATTATGCGCCCACCTTGTTCTTGCGGTTCATCGAGGCGACGTCGAGCACCTCGGGGTTCTGCGCGGCATGATCATGCTCCGCGCCCTTGAAGATGCGCAGGTTGCGCATCTGCTGGCGGCCGAGCGGACCGCGCGGAACCATGCGCTCCACGGCCTTCTCAAGCACGCGCTCGGGGAAGCGGCCGTCGAGCACCTTGCCCGCGGTCACGCCCTTGATGCCGCCGGCGAAACCGGTGTGCTTGTAATAGACCTTCTGGTCGAGCTTCTTGCCGGTGAAGCGAACCTTGTCAGCGTTGATCACGATGACGTTGTCACCGCAATCGATGTGCGGCGTGTAGCTCGGCTTGTTCTTGCCGCGCAGGATATTGGCGATGATCGAGGCGACACGGCCCACGACCAGACCATCGGCATCGATCAGATGCCATTTCTTTTCGACCGTCGACGGCGTAGCCGGCTTGGTCTGCTTCGAAAGCGTCCGCATGGACTTGACCCTTGGTTGATGGGCAGCCGATGCGGCCAAGCCCGAAAAACAAACGCGCCGCCCGTGAAGGAGCGGCGTCGATGCGGGCCAAATGTCGATTCGACCCCAAAAAGTCAAGCAAAACCGCCGAAATGGCGTGAGGTATTATGATACCTTGCCTCCGTCCTCCACCGTCGCCCCAGCGAAAGCTCGGGTCTCGGTGAGGTGAGGGATCCGCGCGTCCCCCTGAGATGCCAGCTTTCGCTGGCATGACGGCGTTGGTCCTAACGCCGTCCTCGCGTCGGCATGCCGACGCTATGCGCCGCCCACACCATCGCCGCCAGCAGCAGCGCGGCGGTGGCCTGATGCGCCACCGCGATCGGTAGCTGCACGCCCGACAGCAATGTTTCCACGCCCAGACTGATCTGCATCGCCACAAGCAGCATCAGCAGCACGCTGCGCACCGGCCGCCGCGCCCGCCACGTCGCCAACGCCAGCAGGAAAACCGCGACCGCCACGGCCCACGCCCACCAGCGATGCTCGAACTGCACGACGATCGGATTGGAGGCGAGGTTGAAGCCGAGCGGCTTCCCGCTTGTCCACGCGCCGTCGGGCAGCCATCGCTCCCCCATCTTTGGCCAGGAGGCAAAGGCATAGCCCGCGCGCAGACCAGCGGTGAAGGCGCCGAGAACGAGCTGCACCGCCAGCATCAGGATCGCGACGAAGGGCCAGAATTTGAGGCGGACGCGGCGCACCCCCTTGTCGAGCGCGAACAGATCGAGCGCGGTCCAGATCAAGACCGCATAGATCAGCATCGCCGCCAGCAGATGGATGGCGAGCCGGACGTGGCTGACCTCGGTCCGGCTCTCAAGCCCGGAGGCGACCATCCACCAGCCGATCAGGCCCTGCAACGCACCCAGGCACAGGATCAGGAAGGTGCGCGAGCCGAAGCCCTTGGGAATCCACTTCTTCCACCAGAAGACCAGCAGCACGATCGCCAGCACTGCCCCGATCGCGCGCGCCAGCAAACGGTGCAGATATTCCCAGAAAAAGATGTGCTTGAAGCCTTCGAGCGTCATGCCGCTGTTGAAGGCGTGATATTGCGGGATCGCCTTGTAACCGTCGAAGGCGCGCTGCCACTGCACGTCGTTCAACGGCGGAACCGCGCCCAGGATCGGATCCCATTGCGTGATCGACAGCCCGGATTCGGTCAGCCGCGTGATGCCCCCGACCACCACGATCCCGAACACGAGGGCCGCGACGACGAGCAGCCAGAAGCCGAGCAGACGCGGACGGGGTTGGGGACGAAATGAACGAGCCACCCGCCAGCTATGGCCGCTGGCGCGCGGCTGCGCAATCCGGCCAGATTCAGCCGATCCCGCGCAACAGCTCCTCTTCCCGCTCCATATAGGCTCGCGTGATCGGCACCGCGTCGCGTTTGCGGGTCAACTGAATCTGGAACACGAGATGACCGTCATGGCGGAACGCGGCGATCGCGCCCGCCAGGTAGAATTGCCACATGCGAAAGAAGCGCGTGTCGTAGAGGCCCGTGATCTCGGCTTCATGCGCGGTCACCCGCTCATACCAGAGCGCGGTGGTGAAGGCGTAATGCAGCCGCAGCGCCTCGATATCCGTGACCCACAGGAATGCGCGTTCGATCGCCGGCATTATCTGGCTGAGCGCGGGAACATACCCGCCCGGGAAGATATATTTGGCGAGCCAGGGGTCGGTCGCGCCCGGGCCATCCGCGCGGCCGATCGTGTGCAGCAACATCACGCCATCGGGCGCGAGCAGGCTGCGGCATGTCTCGAAGAAGGTGCGGTAATGCGGCGGGCCGACATGTTCGAACATGCCGACCGACACGATCCGGTCGAAACTGCCCGTGACCCGGCGATAGTCGATCAATTCGAACTTCACCCGATCGCTCACGCCTGCCGTCGCGGCGCGCTCGCGCGCAACCTTCAACTGCTCTTCGGACAAGGTGATCCCCAGCACATCCACGTCGGCGGCCCGGTTCATGTAGAGCGCCATTCCGCCCCAGCCGCAGCCGATATCGAGCACGCGCTGGCCGGGCTCGAGCAGAAGTTTGGCGGCGATATGCGCTTTCTTGTCCGCCTGCGCACGATCGAGCGAGCGCTCAGGATCGTCGAAATAGGCACAGCTATATTGGCGGTCGGCGTCGAGAAAGAGATCGTAGAGACCCGCCGATAGGTCGTAATGATGCGCAACATTGCGCTTCGCGCGCCGCTCCCAGTTCCACGTATCGAACATCGCCGCGATACGTTGCGGACGCCACAAGCGCACGCGCGCAGGATTATCCGCGTCCCATCGCACATTGTAGCCGATCAGATCGAGGAACTGGCGGATGTCGCCTTCTTCAACGATCAGCCGCCCATCCATATAGGCCTCGCCCGCGCCCATCGCCGGGTTGCGCGCGATCCGGCGCGGCGTCGCATGATCGGTGAAGCGAATCGTTACCGGCCTGACCTCGGTCGAGGGCGCGCCATAGGAGCATATGCGCCCGTCGGCGCCGATCACGGTCAGGGGGCCGTTTCGGATGAGCATACGAAAGAGGCGGTCGAACAGACGCACATTCGGCTCCTATGTCGCCCTCAGGCGACCAGCCGCCGCATTGGCGTTCGACCGTCATCCCGGGGAGCAAGCAGATGTGCGCGCCTGCCGGTCGGTTCCACAAGCGCCTTGTCGCGTTGACACAAGCGCGACCGCACTCCATCCGAAAGCGCCGCCGGTAACGTTCGGCCGGGCGTGCCGTGCTATGGCCGCCCGGCCGAACGCGTCCGTATCGATCAGTCCGATCCGATGCTTGTTATGCGGCCCACACCTCGCCGGTGTAGCGCCGTCGCCGCAGGGCCACGCCGATCAACGGAAAGCCCAGCAGCATCATCGCCCAGCTTCCGGGTTCCGGAATCGCCGCAATGCTGCCGAACAGGCCGTGAGCTTCATCCTCGACGCCGGCGGTGAAGTAGATCTTGTTCTTATCGCCACCACTGCCGCCGTTGCCGCCGATCAGCCCCCAAAGGTCGCCGAGCACCAGCGGATTGCCGGCGGAGTCGCTGAGGCGGCCATCGAACACGCCGGTCGTGATGTTGAACCCGCTGATCGTGCCGTCGCCGAAATTGCCCACCAGCAGATCTCCGGCAAAATCGCCGAAACTGCTCGGGGCGATCGCTAGCCCCCAGGGCGAGTTGATTTCGCCGCCCTGACCGACCAGTTGCCGCACGAACGTCCCGTCGAGATCGAAGATGTCGACATAGCCATTGCCCGCCCCGGCGACATCATCATGTTTAGCGCCGTCCTGGAGGGCATAGGTGACGAAGAGCTGATTGTTCAGCACCTGCGCGCCAAAGGGAGCATATCCCGGCTTGACCGAGGGGTCGGTGAAAGCGCGCACGAGATTGAAATTCGTGTCGATCTGGTCGACCAGGCCATTACGAAAGTCGGTCGCGTAGAGGAACGGACTGCCGCCGCTCGATCCGATCGCGAGCCCCTTGTAGACAGCGCCGAGGCCCATCGACGAACCGTCGAAGCCCTGGAATGCCTGGGTCGAGCTGACGCTCGGCGCCCACCCGTCGATCGTGCCGTCTTCGGTCGCGAAGATGAAGGTCGAACCGCCGGTTTTCGTCCCATCGGTGACCTTGAACTGGCCGGCCTTCCCATTGAAGACGATGCCGGTCGGGTTGCTTGGCGGAGGGATGGTAACCGTAAGGCCCAATTTGCTCCCCGCCGTATTGTAGAGCGTGCTGGTGCCCGAACCGTTATTCGCGACCCAGAAGGGCCCGGTGGACGATGCCGCTATGCCCCAGGGGTTGATAAGATTTCCATCGACGGTCGGCGCGGGTACCGACCCGTCCGAAACGAGATTCTTCACGGTGAACCTGGTGGCCAGCGAAGGTGACGCGGCCATTACGGCGAGGAAAAGGACACCGGACTTCGCCAGGGCCTTCCCGATATTTCTATTGCGTTCACTCGGCATTGAACCCTCCAGACAGCTTGAGGGCAGGTCATTCTGCCCCGGGGTAGTGGCGTCCCCTTCGATGAAGGTTTCATCCCGGTGGCCCGCCACGCGCCGTAAACCGTCCGACAACCATCAAATGATGGGAGGACGCCAGATTCAGCGGCGGCTTTTCTGGGTCGGGCCTGGGTGGCAGCCTCTCATGCGCCCGTGATGCAGGCCGGACGGAGCTCGCCGCTTGTCCGATCCTCTCCACCGTCCTATTTTCAGCGTCATGGCGCATGTCCACGAACACAAGCTTGCCGATGGCGCGGAACTGGAAGCCGAGGCTCAGGCCACGCTGGAAGGCGCCGGCGAACAGTGGACCCCCATGCGCGCCACCGTCTTTTCCGCGCTCGCCGGCTTCGATCGTCCGGCATCGGCTTATGATATCGCCGATTCGATCTCGAAATCGGAGGATCGGCGCGTCGCCGCCAATAGCGTCTATCGCATCCTCGATCTGTTCGTGGCCAAGAACTTGGCGCAGCGCGTCGAGACCGCCAATGCTTATGTCGTCAACGCGCATCCCGCCTGCCGCCACGATTGCATCTTCCTGGTGTGCGATGCCTGCGGCCAGACCACGCATATCGACGACGACGCGCTTACCGATCGCGTGCGCAAGGCGGCGGATGCAGCGGGCTTCACGCCCGAGCGCCCGGTGATCGAAGTGACTGGCCGCTGCCGCAACTGCACGGGAAATTGACCGGGATTTGAACGGAATTGACGTGCTGTGGCTTTGCCTTCGCGTGGCAAGCGCCTAAACCGGGCCGATGTCCGATCGTCCCGCAACACCTTTGCTCGATACGATTCTCGCCCCCGCCGACCTTCGCCGTCTGAAGCCGGAGCAGCTTCGGCAGGTCGCCGATGAATTGCGCGCCGAGACCATTTCGGCTGTTTCCTCGACCGGTGGTCATCTCGGGGCCGGCCTCGGCGTGGTCGAACTGACCACCGCGGTTCACTATGTATTCGACACGCCGAACGACGTGCTGATCTGGGACGTCGGCCATCAGGCCTACCCCCACAAGATCCTGACCGGCCGGCGCGACCGCATCCGCACGCTTCGCCAAAGCGGGGGACTCTCCGGCTTCACCAGGCGTAGCGAGAGCGAATATGATCCGTTCGGCGCCGCGCATTCGTCGACGTCGATCTCCGCCGCGCTGGGTTTCGCGATCGCCAACAAGCTGGCGGGCAAGCCGGGCAAGGCGATCGCGATCATCGGCGACGGCGCGATGTCGGCGGGCATGGCCTATGAGGCGATGAACAATGCCGAGGCGGCGGGCAACCGGCTGGTCGTGATCCTGAACGATAACGACATGTCGATCGCGCCGCCGGTCGGCGGTCTGTCCGCTTATCTTGCCTGGCTGGTCTCGTCGAAGCCGTTCCTGTCGATCCGCGACATCGCGCGTCGGGTCGCGCGCAAGCTGCCGCGCCCACTCCACGACGCCGCCCGCAAGAGCGACGAATTCGCTCGCGGCATGGCGATGGGCGGCACGCTCTTCGAGCAGCTCGGTTTCTATTATGTCGGCCCGATCGACGGCCATAATCTCGATCATCTGATTCCGGTGCTGGAGAATGTCCGCGACGCGTCGGAAGGCCCGATCCTGATCCATGTCGTGACCAAGAAGGGCAAGGGCTATGCCCCGGCCGAAGCCGCGAGCGACAAATATCACGGCGTGCAGAAATTCGACGTCGTCTCGGGCGAACAGGCCAAGGCGCCGTCGGGTCCGCCCGCCTACCAGACTGTCTTCGCCGACGCGCTGATCCGCGAGGCGCAAGCCGACGCACACATCTGCGCGATCACCGCCGCGATGCCGGGTGGCACGGGCATAGACCGTTTCGCGCAGGCCTTCCCCGACCGCACCTTCGACGTCGGCATCGCCGAACAGCATGCGGTGACCTTCGCCGCGGGGCTCGCCGCGCAGGGGATGAAGCCCTTTTGCGCGATTTATTCGACCTTTTTGCAGCGCGCCTACGACCAGGTCGTGCACGACGTCGCGATTCAGAATCTGCCGGTGCGCTTCGCGATGGACCGTGCCGGGCTGGTCGGTGCGGACGGGGCGACGCATGCCGGGTCGTTCGACCTCGCTTACCTCTGCACGCTTCCCAACATGGTGGTGATGGCGGCGGCGGACGAAGCCGAGCTCACGCACATGGTCCACACCATGGCCGCCTATGAGGCGGGCCCGATTGCGGTGCGCTATCCGCGCGGGAGCGGTACCGGCATCGACATCCCGGCCGAAGCCCAGATGCTCGAGATCGGCAAGGGCCGGGTGGTGCGCGAAGGCAAGACCGTCGCCATCCTTTCGCTCGGCACGCGACTGGAGGAGGCGCTCAAGGCGGCCGACCGGCTAGAGGCGCAGGGCCTGTCGACCACCGTTGCGGACCTGCGTTTCGCCAAGCCGCTCGACGAAGCGCTGATCCGTCGCCTGCTCACCGGCCACGAAGTCGCGATCACGATCGAAGAAGGCGCGATCGGCGGTTTCGGCGCACACGTGCTGACCTTCGCTTCGGACGAGGGCCTGATCGATGGGGGGCTCAAGCTGCGCACGCTTCGCCTGCCCGATCGCTATCAGGATCAGGACAAGCCCGAACGCCAATATGCCGAAGCCGGGCTTGACGCCGACGGCATCGTTGCGACCGTGCTTTCGGCGCTCCGCCACAACGATCTCGGGGTGGGCGTCGCCGGGTGAGAATGCGTGGCCTGAAAATCGGGGCCGCGCTGTGCATTCCGTTGCTGGTCGGGGCGGCACCTCCGCCGGCCGACCGCGCGATCGTCGTCGACGTCTCCGGAGTGCGCTCGGATAAGGGAATGGTCCGCGTGAGCGTCTGTCCGCGCGCCCAATTCCTCGGCGATTGCCCCTGGTTCGCCTCGGCGCCGGCGCACCCCGGCCTGGTGAGCGTGACCGTGTCGGATGTGCCGGCGGGCCGCTATGCGGTGCAGGCTTTCCATGATGCGGACGGCGACGGCAAGCTGGCACGCTACTGGTTCGGCCTGCCGCGTGAGGGCATCGGTTTCTCCAACGATGCGATGGCGCATATCAGCTATCCGCGCTTCTCGGTCGCCGCCTTCGATCATGGCGAGGCGACGCAGCGCGTGCCGGTGACGGTACGTTATTTTCTCCGCTAGGGCCTGACCGGACGACGCCGGGGCGCGAGCGCACTCGCAAACGGCGTGAGCAGGAGCAGCGCGAGTCCGCCCAGCACCGCCGCGATCAGCCTGTCCTGGAGATGGAGGCTGGCCCAGCCGTAAATCGCGGCCGCGGTCAGCAACGGGACCAAAATCAGCAGCGCGCAGACCAGCCGTCCAGTCGTGGGAGGGGCGGGGCGCCGGCGCAGCGGCAGCGCCTCCAGCATCGCGTCGATTATGCGCCGCTCGGCCGGCGAGAAACCCGCGGCGAGCAGCGGCCGCACCGCATCCCGCCGATAGCGGCCGAGCATCGCATAGAGCCGCAGGGCCTCGAGCCGCGGATCGTCGATGCGCTTGCCCCGTCGGCGCGCTTGCACGTCGCGCCGGGCCTGCAGAATCACCTGCCGCTCCGTGGCGCCGAGCCGGATTTCGCGCGTTGATGGCTGGGCCGTCAGCCATAAGTCTATTTCGGTCTGCACGTAGGCCATCGCCGCTCCCCTCAACCCGCCGCCGGACGGTGTTGATTCGGGCATGGGTTACGCCGTCCCGCGTCAATTCCTCGTTACAGAGGCCGTGAAAGTGGCGTGAAAAGATGGTCGCGGAGCGCCGCGGGGCCGAAAATCGCCCTTAACCGCGGGTTCAGCACAGCAGAATCAACCGCAGGGGTCGTTTTCAGTGGCGTTGGAGCGGCACGGCCCGCTCCTCCTTCGGCCTCGCTGAAGCAGGCTCTAATGCGCCACCTTGCCTGGCTTCGTGTAGGGGATGAATTGCCCGAGGCCGACGAAGCCGTGCTCCATCCGCGTCCCCCGATCGAGCAACTTGATCTGATCGAGCTTGCAGAGTTCCGATCCGTAGACGAACTGCACCGGCACATCATCCTCGTGCAGCATTTCCGCGCCGCGCGGGCGGTTGACCCAGATCGTGTCACCCATTCCGCGATAGACGATCGCCGTCCTGTCGATGATAGTCTGCCCGTAGATGCGACCAAGCTGGAGACAATCGACCGGTTTGCCGGGCACTCGCCCGGCTAATTCGGTGGCAAGGTCGGCTTCGCCGCGTTCCTGCAGGGTCTGGCCCGCCAGCACAGGCGGTGCCGAACCGAGAATCACGGTAGCCAGGCAGAGCGACAGGGTCCGCATCTTCAGTGTCCTTTTCGAACCGCCACCTTCAATGCGCCCAGGCGCCTGAACGGCGGCTGAGCACAGTTCCCGAAAATATACCTTTCCGTCGCAGCAACCATCCCCAGGGGCTAGTTCCTCAACTTGTCCCGGATAATTAACCATCGGAGGGTGTTTATGCTAAGCAAATTGCTGAAATCGGTTTCAGGGCGCTTTTCGGGTTGCCAGAGTCGGTAAGAATAGCCTTAACAATCTGTTTATAATCTTGTGGATAAGTGCCAACGTGGCTTCGATGCTCGCCCTGATGCTCCCTTTCGGACTCGCTTTCGGCGGCCTAGCGGCCATCGGCGCTGTCGCCGGCATAGTCGCGGCGGTCCTTTGGCGCCGCCAGGCCGCGCCCAGGCAGTCCAGGGCCGCCCGGGAAAATGGGACCGCGCTGCCCCCGGCCATCGCGTCACTCGCTGACGATCTGGCAGAGGCCGTCACGCGCAACGAATTCTTCCTCGTCCACCAGCCCAAGATGCGCGCCCGTTCAGGCGAAGTGCAGGCGGTCGAGACGTTGATCCGCTGGCGTCACCCGACCCGCGGCCTGATCGGCCCCAACGATTTCATCGCGCTGGCCGAGGAGCGCGGCGAGATGCGACGAATCACCGAATGGGTGATTCGTCAGGCCATTGTCGAACAGGCGAGCCTCGCCGCCTGCGGCCATAACATGACCTTCAACGTCAATATTTCGGCACGCGTGCTTCCCGACCGGGATTTTGCCGAATGGGCGTTGGCAACCGTCAGCGCCGCCTCCGGCCCGATCGGTTTCGAGATCACCGAAACCGCGATGATCGCCGATCCCGAAGGCGCGCTGCGCAATCTTCACCTCTTCGCCGATGCGGGCATCAAGATCGCGATCGACGATTATGGTGCCGGGCTGTCGTCGCTGGCCTATCTCAAGCAGCTCCCCGCGCACGAGCTCAAGATCGATCGGATGTTCATTTCCGGCCTGTCGTCGAGCCATCGCGATCCGCTTCTGGTGCGCTCGACGATCGACCTCGCCCACGCGCTGGACATGGAAGTTACTGCCGAGGGCGTTGATTCGCCCGCGGCGCTCGCCTTGCTGAAAGTGATGGGCTGCGACGTGATCCAGGGATTCCTGATCGCCATGCCGATGGCACTGGGCGACCTGCGATCCTTCCTCGATGCGCGCGAAGACGCGACTCCGGAAGCTTCCTTGGGATTCAATTGGTTAGGCCGTACTGGGAGACCAGCGTAACGGCTGCGTAACGCTTGTGCGAACATTGGCTGCTAAATGGTTAACAACGCATTAATAATACTTGATAAAGGGTAAATATCCCGGTAACTATCTCCTCGATACAGCGGCATTGTGCCTGCTGGACGCGACGGAGACGTTATGTTCAAGGCGACCAAAATTCTCACCCTCACCGCCGTTCTGGCGATGGGTGCGGCCGCAGCAGCGCCTGCCTTTGCGTATGAAAATATCCGTCCGGTGAAGCCGAGCTACGAGAACATCCGTCCGGTCGACCCGTCGTATGAGAATATCCGTCCGGTGAAACCGAGCTACGAGAACATCCGTCCGGTCAATCCCGGCTATGAGAACATCCGTCCGGTAAAGCCGGCCTGATTTCTCGCCGATCGCGAATTCCGAGGGGCCGGCTCTGCCGGCCCTTTCTTTTTGTCGGCAAGCCGCCGACGGATTGCCATTGGCGCAACGAAAGCGTTAACCTCATCCTCTTAGTCTAGGGGGATGACGGACAGCAGCGTGATGATCCGGCTCCTGGTCATGATTGCGATTTCGCTCGGCTTGGCCGGGCAAGTCGTAGCCGCGCCGGCATCGGCGTTCGATCAGCGCGTCGCGGAAATTCGTACCGAAATCATGGTCGATCCGCTCCGTGCGCTGGCCGATGCCGAAAGGCTCCGCCACGTGCCCGCCGAGGCATCAGTCCTAGCCCATCAGCAAGCGGTCGCCGACTGGCTGCGTGCCGAAGCACTGCTCGGCCTGCAGAAGCCGGCCGCTGCGCTGAAAATTATCAAATCTGCGCTCGACAATCTTGCCACCACTCCTGGCGAGGATGCCATTCGGGGCGAGTTGATCCTGGCGCGCGCTGGTGCGGCCACCGCGCTCGGGCGGGTGCAGGACGCGCTTCAGGATAATCAGACGGCATATCGCTATTTCGTTCGGGCGGGCGACGCACGCGGGCAGGCCAAAGCGCTGCTCTTCATCGGCACGCTTTATTCCGATGCGGGCGACTACGCGACCGCGCTTCGAAACTTCGATCATTCGATTGAAGCTTATTCGGGCGATCCAGCGCTGCGGCTTTCGGCGCAGAATAATCGCGCCAACGCGTTGTCGCAATTGCGCCGTTTCCCGCAGGCGGTGTCCGCGTATCAAACCGCGTTGACCTATGTGCATAACGATCCGCCCACTGAATCGCTGATTCTCCGCAATCTTGCGCGGGCGCAAGCGGAGGCCGGTCAGTTTGGGCCCGCTCAAATCAGCCTGTCTCGCGCTTTTGCGCTGTCGAGTCCGGGCGTAGGAACAGGCGATCGGCCGGCCTTATACGGCGTGGCGGCCTTCATTGCTTTTCACCAGGGTCAGCTCGATCGGGCCAAGACCTGGATTGAGCGTGGTCTTGAAGGTGCCGCGAGCACAGACCCCGAGACGCAGCGCGATCTGCATCGTACCGCCTACGACATCTACCGCGCACGCGGGGAGGACACCAAGGCTCTCCCGCAGCTTGAAACTTTCCATAAGCTCGACGATGCCCAACGGGCCGTCGCCGCATCCGCGACCGCCGCGCTGATGACTGCGAGCTTCGATTTCACAAACCAGGAATTGCGCTTTCGCAACGCGCAGGCAGTGGCCGCGGCGCGCTTCCGCAACCGCATGCAATTGGCGCTGCTGTCCGCCGCCGCGGTGATCTCGACGCTGCTTCTGATCGGCTTCCTCTCCATCCGCCGCAGCCGCAACCAGGTGCGTGAGGCCAACAGGTCGCTGACCACCAGCAATGTCGCGCTGGAGAAGGCGCTCGCCGCCAAGACCGAATTTCTCGCCACCACGAGCCACGAGATACGCACGCCGCTCAACGGCATTCTCGGCATGACGCAGGTGATTCTGGCGGGGCGCCAGCTCGACCCCACGTTGCGCGGCCGGATCGAGCTGGTCCAGGGCGCTGGCGAGACGATGAAGGCGCTGGTCGACGACATTCTCGACGTCGCCAAGATGGAAACGGGCGAACTGCGCATCCAGACCGCCGAGATGGATCTTAAGCGGCTGCTGGAGGACGCGGTCACGGTCTGGACCGGCCAGGCCGAAACCAAACGGATCGGAATCGAGTTCGATCTGGATCATTGCCCAGGCAAGATCATCGCGGATGAGGTCCGCCTGCGCCAGATCATCTTCAACCTGATGTCCAACGCGATCAAATTCACCGATCGCGGGCAGGTGCGGCTTGCGGCGCTTTCCGAGACGGATGAGGAAAGCGAAACCGAGCAGCTGGTGATTCGCGTCGCGGACAGCGGCATCGGCATCCCGCCAGACCGGGTCGAGGAGATTTTCGAATCCTTCCGCCAGGTCGATGGCGGCGTCACCCGCCGTCATGGCGGGACCGGGCTCGGTCTCGCCATCTGCCGCAATCTCGCGCGCGCAATGGGCGGTGACGTGACCGTGGTCTCGACGCTGGGGGCCGGATCGACGTTCACGCTGACCCTGCCGCTCGAGCGTGGCGCCGCGGACGTCGCGCCCGCCGACCGGGTCGCTGCGACCAGTCTCCCCACGGCGAACCTGCTGATGATCGAGCCCAATCCGCTCGGACAGGGGATCATGCGTGCCTTGCTGGCCGGGGAATGTGCCAGCGTACAATTCGCGACCGAGATCCCCCCGGCGCTTGACGCGCTCAAAACAGGCGCGATCGATCATCTGTTGGCGGAAGGAACCGCACTCGGGCTCGATCCCGCGGGTGCGGGCGCGCTGGCGGCGGCCTGCGCCGCGGCCAAAGCGCGCTTCACCTTATTGTTGCGCGAGCCTACACCGGAACTGCTTGACCAATTTGCGAAGGAAGGCGTGACGCATGTGGTTGCCAAGCCGATCACCGCGCCCGATCTTCTCTCCGAAATGAATAGAGTCTATGGCGAACCAATTGCGAGCCGGAACATTGCGGCATGATGCGCGGCGGGGCGGAGAAGCATTGAGATGAACATATTGTTCGTCGAGGACGACGCGATGAATCGACGTGTCGTGCGCGACATGCTCACGGTCGCCGGCGCGACCATGGACGAGGCGCATGATGCGGAGAGCGGGCTGCAGATGATCGATGCGCACGAATATGACATCGTGCTGATGGATTTGCGCATGCCCGGCATGGATGGCTTGACCGCAATCAAGCACATCCGCGCGCGCACCGACGACAAAGCGAGCGTCCCCGTGATCGTCGTCACCGCCGACACCGCGCTCGACATCTGCCGCGACTGCATCGACCAGGGCGCGGACGAGGTGATCCTGAAGCCCGTCGCGATGAACAAATTGTTCGACGCGATCGGCCGCCTGATCGCGCGCGGCAACAGCCGGATGATGCTGAACTAGGGTTAGGGAGCCGCACCGGCCAGTGCCCCCACCCCGCCCCCTAGCAGGCTATTCTATGGGAGGTCGGATGGGGTCCGGCATGTTTCAGCACAGCTGAAACAGCAAATCAGCGGATCGGGATCGCCCAGACCTTGCCCGTACTGCGCTCCGTGAGCCAGAGCGTGTCGCCTGCGGGTTCGACTCCGGTCGGCGTCTTCAGGCCATCCTTGAGCGTGACGACATGCGCGACATCGCCCTTGATCGTGAGCGCATCCACCTTGCCCGCGCCGTTTTCCGCCAGGAACAGCTTGCCGTTGGCCGCGCGCATCCCGTCCGGTCCCTTGACCGGCGCATCCATCCAGATGTCGATCGGCGTCCCGGGCTTGCCGGACGCATCGATCGGAATGCGGTAGAGTTTGTTGAAGAACACGTTGTTCACATAGAGCACGCCGTCCAGGAAGGTGATGCCATCGACCCCGGTCAGCATGCGATTTTCCAGGAACAGCTCTGCTGACGACGCTCCGGCCGCGAGCCGGTAGATTTTGGCACCGACCGTGTCGGAAATATAGAGCGCCCGATCCGGGCCGACGGTCATGTCGTTGCAGACATTATTGTCGCCGGGCAGCGGCCAGCGCAGCCTTTCCTTGCCCGATTCGAGATCGAAACCCCGCAGCACGGAGCGCCGCTTGACCGGCGTGGTGCCGGCCACGGGCGTCAGTTGGCATGCCCACAGCATCTTGCCGGCAGGATCAGCCAATTGGCCGAAGAAAAAGGTCCCCGGTCCCTCCGCGCTCGCATCCACGAGGGGCGCGGCCGTGGCGGCGCCTTTCCCGACCAGATAGACGAAGGGCGAACCGGCGCTACCCACGATCAGCGCGCCGTCCGGTCGCACGGCCATGCTTTCGGGCTGCGATTTTTCGTCGTGGATCTGGAGGCCTCCGGGCGGCGCCGCGTGCACAGAAGCCCCCAGCAAAGCCAAAGCGAGCACGGTTAAGCGGGCCATCGAGTCCTCCCCCTGTTACGCGCCTTTTAAATCTCATCCGGGTTTCTTGAAAAGGCGCAGGGCGGAGGAGGGATGTAGCCTGATTCAAAGAAGCACAGAAACGCTAGCGTCGCGCCGCGAAGAAGCCCCTGAGCTGACCCGCAGCCACGTCCGCACCAATTCCTGGATAGACTTCGGGCCGGTGATGGCAGGTTGATTGATGAAAGAATCGGGGTCCATGCGCCACCGCGCCGCCTTTCGGGTCCTCCGCCGCATAATAAAGGCGGGCGATTCGCGCGTGCGCGATCGCGCCGGCGCACATCGCGCACGGTTCGAGCGTCACCCACAGATCGAGCCCGTCGAGCCGGGGCTGCCCGAGTGATTCGGCCGCACGGCGAATCGCGACGATCTCGGCATGCGCGGTGGGGTCGTTTCCGCCCAGCATCATATTGGCCGAGGTGGCGATGATCTCGTCACCGCGCGCGATCACCGCACCGACCGGCACCTCGCCCTCAGCCGCCGCCGCAGCGGCAAGATCGAGCGCGCGCCGCATCGGTAAGGGCATCGGGAAAGCCATCGCCTCCCCTTAGCGACGCTATCGCTCAGGAGCGAGCTAACAGGTGCGGGCGCAACACTATCGCCAACGCGAACACGATTCCGGGCACCCAGAACAGGATGGTGAGCAGGGTGCCGATCCAGAATTCCGGGCCGAGTCCGCGCGCCAGGAAAATGCCGAGCGGCGGCAACAGGATAGCTGCCACCACCGCTCCAAGCCCCGGGCGCGCAGCCATCTTAATGCGCCTTATGGACCGCGACCGTGGGGACCTTCACGGTCTTGTCGACCGTATCGACCTTGGGCACCGACACCGTCTTGTTCTCGGTGCCGACATCGATGCTGCCGACGTCGGCCTCTACGGTCGGCGCCTGGCCGCCTTCGACCTTCACTGTAGGCAGCGTTCCTGAATTGCCATGCAGATTCACGAAGCCGGTCGCGACGGCGATGATCGCGATCACGACTATGATCGCCAGGATAACCACTACGGCTCGCATCATATTTCTCCCACTGTGTGGGCGGCTAACGTGCTTCCGCGCGCAGGGTTGCATGAGCCGAAGAGAGGTTTCGCCGCGGCGGATCGGTTGCGGAGTCCGGCGCCGCGCCATTGAACCTCGGCTAATATCCCCTTCAACCTTGACGAATCTGTGGGGTGCCGCTATCGGCGCGCTCTTTCCAGAACCATCGATTTCGGGATTTTAAGCGCATGGCGCGTATTTGCGAGCTGACCGGCAAGGGCCGGCAGGTGGGCCACAATGTGAGCCACGCCAACAACAAGACCAAGCGGACCTTTCTGCCCAACCTGCAGAATGTCACGCTTATCTCGGACAAGCTCGGCAAGGGCGTGAAGCTGCGCGTGTCGACCCACGGCCTGCGCTCGGTTGAGCATGTCGGCGGTCTCGACAATTGGCTGCTCAAGTCCAAGTCGGAGACTCTCTCGCTGCGCGCCCGTCGCCTGAAGCGTGAGATCGAGAAGGCGTCGGCGGCCGCCTGAGCCGTTCGACGGGCGGGCGCCCCGCCTGTCTTGCCTAGAGCCTGGTCGTTTTCGGAGGAAGCGCTTCGCGCTTCCGCTGAAAACGTGGATCAGGCTCTCTTCAAAAGTGACTGTTTGGCCAAGGTGAACCCTGGCTAACAGCCTTATTCAGTCTCCACTCAGCGGCCTTCCCGCATAGATCCTCTTATGGCGGACGTATCGCCGTGCGTAGAGGAGAGTAGAATGGCGTTGCGGACGCTCGAATTGGCGGGGGCTGCGTTGATCGCGGCGGCCTTGCTGGTCCCCGCTGGGGTGAGCGCCCAGAATCGCTTTACCACGCCGCAGCCTTATTCGGGCCAGGGTTATGGCACCGATGCCGATCGGGCGCGCGACCGCAATGGCTATCCCCGCGCGGGGTCAGGGCGCGACGGCTATGCCCGCAACACCTATAATAATGAGGACCCGCCGCCACGGCGCGCGGCGGATCGGGAAAGGCGCGAGCGGTGCGACCGGAGCAGCGCGGGATCGCTTCTCGGGGCGATCGCCGGCGGCCTGCTCGGCGAGAGCGCAGGCGGTAGCCGTGGCGGCGCATTGAGAGCGCGCGACGCGGACCGCGACTGCGACTGAACTACGAAGACAATCGCGGATTTTGGCGTCAGTCCGCGTCGAACAGCCCCGCCAGCTGCTCGACCATCGTGCCGCCCAATTGCTCGGCGTCCATGATCGTGACCGCTTTCTGATAATAGCGCGTGACGTCGTGGCCGATCCCGATCGCGACCAACTCGACGGGCGAGCGATTCTCGATCCAGGCGATCACCTGGCGCAGATGCTTCTCAAGATAGGCCCCGCTGTTCACCGACAAAGTCGAATCGTCGACCGGCGCGCCGTCCGAGATCACCATCAGGATTCGCCGCTCCTCCTGGCGCGCGATCAGGCGCTGATGCGCCCACAGCAGCGCCTCACCGTCGATATTCTCCTTGAGCAATCCCTCGCGCATCATCAGCCCAAGGCTCTTGCGCGCGCGCCGATAGGGGTCGTCCGCGCGTTTGTAGACGATATGGCGCAGGTCGTTGAGCCGGCCGGGCGACGGAGGCCGTGCCGCCTGCAGCCAAGCCTCGCGCGATTGCCCGCCCTTCCAGGCGCGCGTGGTGAAACCCAAAATCTCAACCTTGACCCCGCAGCGCTCGAGCGTGCGCGCGAGGATGTCAGCCGAGATCGCGGCGATCGAGATCGGTCGCCCGCGCATCGAGCCTGAATTGTCGATTAGCAGGGTCACGACCGTATCCCGAAAGTCGGTGTCGCGCTCGATCTTGTAGGAGAGCGAATGCGCCGGGCTCACCACGACGCGCGCGAGCCGCGCCGCATCGAGCAGCCCTTCCTCCTGGTCGAATTGCCACGAGCGGTTCTGCTGCGCCATCAGCCGGCGCTGAAGCCGGTTGGCGAGCTTGGTCACCGCGCCCTGGAGATGGATGAGCTGCTGGTCGAGATAGGCGCGCAGGCGCGTCAGCTCTTCCTCGTCACATAATTCGGTTGCGGTGATGACCTCGTCGAACCGGGTCGTGTAAGCCTTGTAGTCGAGGAAGCCCGGCGTGTCCGCCATCGGCCGGTTGGGGCGGACCGGCTGCATCCCTTCCTCGCCGTCATCGCCTTCCTGACCTTCGCCCTCGAACTCGCCATCCTGCGATTCGCGCGTTTCGCTTTTCTCGTCGGTCTCGGACGAGGATTCGGAGCGGACATCCATCTGCCCGTCGGTCTGGCCCCCAGGCTGATCCTGATCGCCTTCCTCGCCCTCGTCGCCCTGTTCAGGCTCCTCGCCTTCGTCGCTCGACGAATCCTCGGGGTCGGTCGCCTCGGGCTGCGCCTCGATCAGTTCGAGATCCTCAAGCAGGCGCGTCGCCAGCCGTGCGAACGCCCCCTGGTCGTCGAGCGTCATCCCGAGCGCATCCAGGTCCGCGCCTGCTTTCTCCTCGATCCAGCCGCGCACCAGCGCCAGCCCGCCCTCGGCAATGACGGGCGCCTTCTCGCCGGTCAGCCGCTCGCGCACGATCAACCCGAGCGCGGAGGCGAGCGGCACCTCGGCACGGTTGCGCGCGCGCGTCAGCGGATCCGATCGCAGCCGCATGTCGAGCGCATGCCCCAGATTGGCGCGCACCCCGGCCATTCCGCGCGACCCCAGCGCCTCGACCCGCGCCTGCTCGACCGCGTCGAACACGGCCCGCGCATTGGCATCTGCTGGCGCGTTACGCGCATGGAGCTTCGGATTATGGTGCCGTTCACGCAATGCGAAGCTGTCAGCAAAGCCGCGGGCCTCGGCCACCTGCTCGCGCGGCAGGTTGCGGCCCGGCATCGGCACGCGCAATTGCTTGAGCGAGGCCGACGGCGCCTCGGTGGTGAAGCTCAATTCGAGCTCGGGCTCGTGCGCCATCGCGCGCGCCGCGCCTGCCAGCACGGAGCGCAACGCATCGAGGGGCGACTGCTCGGCCATCAGGCCTTGCCGACGATACTTTCGGGCAGATCCTTGCCGAATACGCGCTGATAATATTCGGCCACCAGCGGCCGCTCCGCCTCGTCGCACTTGTTGAGGAAGGACAGGCGGAACGCGAAGCCGATATCGCCCAGGATGAGCGTGTTCTGCGCCCACGAGATCACCGTGCGCGGGCTCATCACGGTCGAGATGTCGCCCGCCATGAAGCCCTGCCGGGTGAGATCGGCGACCTTGACCATATTGTCGACGGTCTGCTTGCCGTCGGGCTTGTCATATTCGCCCGACTTGGCGAGCACGATCTGCGCCTCGGTCGCGGCTGGCAGATAATTGAGCGTGACCACGATATTCCAGCGGTCCATCTGGCCCTGATTGATCTGCTGGGTGCCGTGATAGAGACCGGTCGTGTCGCCGAGGCCGACCGTGTTCGAGGTTGCGAACAGGCGGAAATAGGGATTGGGTCGGATCACGCGATTCTGGTCGAGCAGGGTCAGTTTGCCCTCGGTCTCGAGCACGCGCTGGATCACGAACATCACGTCGGGCCGTCCGGCATCATATTCGTCGAACACGAGCGCCGATGGCGTCTGCAGTGCCCAGGGCAGCAGACCTTCACGGAATTCGGTGACCTGCTGACCATCGCGGAGCACGATTGCGTCGCGTCCAACCAGGTCGATGCGGCTGATATGCGCGTCGAGATTGATGCGGATCATCGGCCAGTTGAGCCGCGCCGCGACCTGCTCGATATGCGAGCTCTTGCCGGTGCCGTGATAGCCCTGGATCATCACGCGCCGGTTGAAGGCGAAGCCCGCGCAGATCGCGAGCGTGGTGTCCGGATCGAACACATAGGCCGGATCGAGATCCGGCACGCGCTCGTCGGCTTCGGAGAAGGCCGGCACTTCCATGTCGGAATCGATCCCGAACAGGTCGCGCACCTTCTTCATCTGGTCGGGCGCCGACATCACGGTGTCGGAACGGCTGTCGGGCTGGATGTTGGACAGGTCGGCCATCGTCGGTCTCGGTTACTCGGGTCCTTCGGGGAAACGGAATGGCGGTAGTCTCTCGCCGCCGCCACCGCAACCGATCAGGCGATCTTGGACGGCAGAGGAAAGAGGGTAATGAAACGTTCGGCCAGCTGATGGTCTCCCTCCACCCGGATCGCGCCCGCTTGCTCCATCGCCGCCAGCGGCTGGCCGCCGTAAACCACCGCGGCGATCAGAGCGGCATCGGCGGTGCTGATCGCGACATCCGGTTTGTCCGCCTCGACGCGCACCACGTCGAGCCGCGCGTCGTGCAGATGCGCAGCGAAGGGATCGGGGCCGATGCGGAATCCGAGCCGCGCGTCGAGGCCCGCAGCGCGGGCCGGATCGATCATCGTGCGGAACGACATCATCAACGACGCGCCGCTCAGCGGGAGCCGCGGATCATGCAATGGCGAACGCACCGCCCAGCGGCCTAAAGCCGCGAGCGGCATCTCGGCTTCATAGCCCCATTTGGTCAGCTCGTAGACCTGAACCGAGGCGGGAGGCGGCAATTTGCGGCGGATCAATATGCCGTTGGCCTCAAGGCTTTCCAGCCGCTGGGTGAGCACATTGGCGCTGATACCGGTAAGGCCGCGCTTGATCTCGCCAAAGCGGCGCGGCCCGAACATCAGCTCCCGCAAGATCAGCGGTACCCACCGTTCGCCCACCAATTCCAGCGCCAAGGCCATCCCGCACGCATCGTCGTAGAGGCGGCGGGGGAGGGTGGGTGGCTCTTCAGGAGGGCCAGTAGTTACTTTTTCTAACTCCATGGTTGTTTTTTATAACCAAAGCGCGCATCCAATGCAAGCCAAGTGATTCGCACGGAGGAAGGAAGGCCCATGGAACGCCAGATCTTCATCAACCTGCCGGTGACCAATCTGGTCGCCTCGTCGGCTTTCTATGCCGCCCTGGGCGCGGAGCCGGACGAGCGCTTTCATGACGGGTCGAGCGCGATGATGCGCTTCACCGATGCGATCACCGTGATGCTGCATAACCATGTGCGCTTCAGCGGCTTCGCGCCGAAACCGATCGCCGACGCACGCACGGGCAACCAGGTCTTGCTCTGCTTGTCATGCGCGGACCGCGCCGGGGTGGACCGGATGGCCAACACCGCCCGCTGGGCGGGGGGACGGGCCGACCCGATGCCGTCACAAGATTATGGCTTCATGTACGGGCGCAGCTTCGAGGATCCCGACGGCCACGTCTGGGAAGCGGTGTGGATGGATGTCGATGCGGCCATAGCCGCGCGCAAACAGATGCAAGACGCCTGAACCGGCTCAAGCCAGACAAGAGGAAAGGGAACCGACCATGAGCGATCGTCCAACCATCACCGCCTTCAGCTGGGTGCCCGAATTTGCCAGAAGCCATGTGCGCGACATGCGTGTGCGCTGGGCGCTGGAGGAGGTCGGCCAGCCCTATGAGGTGCGGCTGGTGAACAATGTCACGTCCAAGGCAGCGGAACATCGCAGCCTCCAGCCGTTCGGCCAGGTGCCAACCTATGAGGAAGGCGGGATCAAGCTGTTCGAATCGGGCGCGATCCTGTTGCATATCGCGCGCAGATATCCCGGCCTTTTGCCAGCCGATCCGATCGGCCGCGCGCATGCCGAACAATGGGTGTTCGCGGCGATGACGTCGGTCGAGCCCGCGCTGCAGGATCTGGCCATGGTCAATGTGTTCGAGCGCGACCAGCCCTGGGCCGAGGATCGCCGCCCGCTGAGCGAGAAGCGCGTCCACGGCCGGCTTCAGGACCTGTCGAACCGGCTGGGTGACAGACCCTATCTGGAGGGCGAATTCACCGCCGGCGACCTGATGATGGCATGCGTGCTGCACAGCCTCTCGGGCACCGGGCTGCTCGACCCTTATCCCAATCTCGCGGCCTATCTCGCGCGCTGCCAGGCGCGCCCCGCTTATCGGCGGGCCTTGGCCGCACATCTTGCAGACTTCACCGATCAGCCGCCGATCGCGGCGTGAACCCGCGCTAAGGAGAAATATCATGGCGTATATCGATGGATTCGTAGCCCCGGTCCTGCCCGGCAAGCGCGAAGGCTATGTCGAGACGGCACGTGAGGCCGCCAAGATCTTCCTCGAGCATGGCGCGATCCAGGTGGTCGAGTCCCTGAGCGACGACGTGCCCCACGGCAAGGTGACCGATCTCTACCGCGCGGTTGCCGCCAAGGACGACGAGACGCTCGCTTTCTCGTGGATCGTGTGGCCGTCCAAGGACGCGCGCAACGCCGGCATGGCCAAGGTCATGGCCGATGAACGGATGAAACCGGGCGCCAAGGAAATGCCCTTCGACATGCAGCGCATGATCTTCGGCGGGTTCGAAGTGGTGCTGGATACCAACGCCGGCTGAGGCCTTGCGAACAGGAGAGAGAAGATGACCGACAATTTCGTTTGGTACGAACTCTGCACGAACGACCTTGAAGGCGCGAAGGCCTTTTACGGCAAGCTGTTCGGCTGGACCGCCACCCGCTTCGAGGGAGAAGGTGCAGGCGATTATCATATCCTGGAAATGGCGGGCAAAGGCGTGGGCGGGCTGATGCCGCTCCCCGAGGGCATGCCCAAGCCTTTCTGGCTGGGCTATGTCGGCGTCGCCGACGCCGATGCCGCGATCGAGAAGGCACAAGGCGCGGGTGCGACCGTGCACCGCGTGATGGACATTCCGAGCGTCGGCAAGATCGGGCTGATCGGCGATCCGCAGGGCGTCGGCTATGCGCTGATCCAGGGCTATAACGACCGGCCAAGCGAGGCCTTCAACCAGGCGTTGCCCGGCCATGGCAATTGGCACGAGCTTTATACGACCGACCTTGCCGCCGCGTTCGATTATTATGCCGCGCAATATGGCTGGACCAAGGGCCGGACCATGCCGATGGGCGAGATGGGTGACTATCAGCTGTTCCAGGCCGACGGCGTCGACATTGGCGGCATGATGAAGGCACCGCCGAACGTACCCCCGTCCTGGGGTTATTATTTCGGCGTGCCCGATATCGACGCCGCAGTCGAAGCGATCAATGCCAATGGCGGCACGGTCGTGAACGGCCCGATGGAGGTGCCCGGCGGCGCCTGGATCGTACAGTTGACCGACCCGCAGGGCGCCTATGTCGCCGTAGTCGGCCCTCGCAAGTGAGGAGATGAAGCATGGCGACCGCCGCTTTTCGTCGCTCACCCGCGAGGGGACGCATGGCGGTCGCCGGCTGGATTTCGGGCGGGATCGCGATCCTGCTGACCGCCCTGCTCGGTGCCGCGACCGCAGCGCAGTTGCGCCTTGCCGCCGCCTTGCTCGGTCATACCTGGTTCGGCCCCGGGTTGCGTGCCTGGCTTCGCTGATACGAAACGAAGGAGAGAGACAATGACCCGTGTGACACCCTGCCTTTGGTATGATGGAAATGCCGAGGAGGCCGCCAATCTCTACGCCTCGATCTTCCCCGATTCGTCGGTTGACGCGGTCCACCGCGCGCCCGCCGATTATCCCAACGGAAAAGCGGGCGACGTGCTCACGGTCGATTTCACCGTGCTCGGCATGAAGTTCCTGGGCCTGAACGGCGGGCCGATGTTCAAGTTTGATGAGGCCGTTTCCTTCATCGTCCACACCAAGGACCAGGCCGAGACCGACACTTATTGGGATGCGATCATCGCGTCGGGCGGCAAGGCCAGCATGTGCGGCTGGATCACGGACAAGTTCGGCCTGTCCTGGCAGATCACGCCGCAGCGACTGCTCGATATGATGACCTCTCCCGACAAGGCCGCTTCAAAGCGCGCGATGGAAGCGATGATGGGCATGGTGAAGATCGACATCGCCGCGCTCGAACGCGCGTTCAACGGAGAAGAGACGGTCGATGCGTAAGATCGTCGGCGGGATCTTCCAGTCGCTCGATGGCGTGATGCAGGCGCCGGGCGGCCCGACCGAGGATTGGACGCAAGGGTTCGCATTCGGCGGCTGGTCAACCAGCTTCTGGGACGACCCGATGGGTGAGGCGATAAGCGAGCTGTTCGGTGCCCCCTTCGACCTGCTGCTCGGCCGCAAGACCTACGAGATTTTCGCGGCGCACTGGCCTTATGTCGGTCCGGACGACCCGATCGGCCCGATGTTCGGCAAGGCCCGGAAATATGTCCTGACGCACGGCGACGAAAAGCTCGATTGGGTCAACAGCCAGCGGCTCGGCAGCGTCGCCGAAATCGCCGCGCTCAAACAAGGCGACGGCCCCAATTTGCTGATCCAGGGCAGCAGCACGCTTTATCCGCAATTGCTTGCCGAGGGCCTGATCGACAAGCTTTTCCTGATGACCTTCCCGGTCGTGTTGGGGCAGGGCAAGCGCCTGTTCGGACCAGACACACCCGCCGGCGCATGGAAGATGCTCGACCATCAGGTCTCGTCGACCGGCGTGGTGATGGCGAGCTACCAACCGGCGGGCTCGGTTCCGATCGGAAGCTTCCAGCTGAGCCAGCCAAGCGAGGCCGAGCACCGCCGCCAGGAAAGGATGAAGCGCGAAGGCTAGGCTCTTTCCTAGCAGAGAGCGGCTAAAGCCGCGCGAAAAGCGATGCGCAAAGGGCCAGGATCCGCACCACCGACGCCAATCAGGCGAAAGCCTCCGCTTTCTTGAGCAGGGTGTAGGCCTCGATCACGTCCTGGAGCTTCTTCTCATGGCTTCGGTCGCCGCCGTTGCGGTCGGGATGATAGCGGCGGACCAGTTCCGAATAACGTTGGCGCAGCGTGCGGCGGTCGATGTCGGCCTCCAAGCCCATCACTCTCAGCGCGCGCCGTTCGGGGTCGCTCAGCGGTCGGCCGTCCTTGCGCGTGGCGTTGCGGCCGGTGCCGTAGCGCGCCTGGATCGCATCGAGCGGATCGAGAAAGTCCGACCAGCGCGGGGTGCCGCCCTGTGCAGAGGCGGAGAAAGCGCGCGTTTCGCGCTCCCAGCCGGCATAAGGCCGCTGCTGCGCGGTGATTTCCTCCGGGGTCATGCCGTTGAAGAAATTATAGCGTTGGTTGAATTCGCGGACATGGTCGAGGCACAGGAAGCGCCACGCGCCCGGCCCGTCGAAGCCCGAACGCGGCCCTTCTGCGGGCGCGCGGAACTCGCCGGGTTCGGTACATCCCGGCTCGCTGCACTGGCGCTCACCCGGCACGCGGCCGTGGAAACGGGGTTGTCTTGGCTTGGCGTCGGCCAACGCGTGAATCTCCAAGGGCCTGATCGTCTGAGGAGGAAGCGCACAGCGCTTCCGCCAATGGCGTGAATCAGGCCTTATAAGGGCTGCGACCTTGATCGATCCAGGCGCAAGCTTGGATCGATCAAGGTCGTAAACCCGGTTATATAGGCCCGATGAGCGAAACTCCCACCGGGCCGATCGCGGCCGAAATCGAAAAAAGGCTGCGCGCCGACTTGTCCCCCCAACGGCTTGCCGTAATCGACGATTCGGCGAAGCATCGCGGCCACTCCGGGCATGATCCGCGCGGCGAAAGCCACTTCACGGTCGATATCGTCTCGCCCGCTTTTTCGGGCAAGAGCCGCGTGGCGCGCCACCGCCTCGTCAATCAGGCGCTGGCGACTCTGCTCGCCGAACGCGTCCATGCGCTGGCGATCATCGCCAAGGCGCCCGAAGAAGCCTGACCCCCGACCAGGCGAGGCCTGTGCAGATCGGCTGCTGGCCGGCGATTTCCGGCCCGCCGAATGATCAAATGACAGCCAAGGACACGTTAACCGGGACCGGACCCGCATCTCGGGCGTTTGTCCTTTATGGTTGAACGCGATGTCGAGGCGGTGATGTTACGCTTGCTCTGCGAGAAAGCCGAGCAAAGGCTCGAGCAGGCGTGGGCGGCAAGCGAAGTCGCGAACCGAACCCTCCAATTGCCCGATGGCACTTATTATTGGGCGAAGGAGGATGAGACGCTTCATCCGCGGTAGCGCAGCGCCTCGACCAGCAGCGCGAAGGCGGGAGACTGCTGGCGGCGGCTCGGATAATAAAGATGATAGCCCGGAAAGGGCGGTGTCCAATCCTCCAGCATCGTCGTCAGCCGTCCGGCGGCAATATGCGACCGCACGACTTCCTCCGGCAGATATGCCAGCCCGAAGCTGGCGAGCGCGGCCTTGAGGATCGGCGGCAGCGCGTTGAAGACGAGCTGCCCGTCGACACGGACCTTCAGCTCGTGCCCGTCTTTCTCGAATTCCCAGGCATAGAGGCCGCCCGAGGTCGGCAGGCGCAGATTGACGCAGCGATGGTGCAGCAGCTCCTGCGGATGCCGCGGTGCGCCCCGCCCCGCGAGATAAGCGGGTGCGCCGACCACCAAGAAGCGCTCCTCCGGTCCGATCCTGACCGCCACCATATCCTTGGCGACCTGCTCGCCGAGCCGAACCCCAGCGTCGAACCGTTCCGCGACGATGTCGGCAAGCGTGAAATCCGCCCAGATCTCGACCTTGATGTCGGGATAATGCGGCAGGAATTGCGCAAGCTTTGGCCAGAGATAGGTTTCAGCGGCATGCTCGCTGCTGTTGATCCGGATCGTGCCGGCGGGCTTTTCCCGGAGCTCGCTCAGCGCATCGATCTCGGCGTCGATCTCGTCAAAATGGGGGCCGACATTGCGCAGCAATCGCTCGCCCGCCTCGGTCGGCGCGACGCTGCGCGTGGTCCGGGTAAGCAGGCGGATGCCGAGCCGTTCCTCCAGCCCGCGGATGGTATGGCTGAGCGCGGATTGCGACACGCCCATCTGCGCGGCGGCATGGGTGAAGCTGCGCGCGCGGGCGACGGCGAGGAAGGCGAGCAGATCGCTGACGTTGGCGCGCGGCATATATGAGTCCATCTCATAAGTTCATGCCGATTTCACGGGCTAATCTGATGCGGCGGCCAGCCCTAGATCGGCGCCGACCTAATCAAGGAGGCTTTCATGCAGACGCGTACGCTTGGACAAAACGGCCTCGAAGTCTCCGCGCTCGGCCTCGGCTGCATGGGCATGAGCTTCGCTTACGGAATCACGCCCGACACCAGGGAGATGGTTTCGTTGCTGCATGCGGCGGTCGAGCGCGGCGTGACCTTCTTCGATACCGCCGAAGCCTATGGGCCCTTCGCGAACGAGGAATTGCTGGGCGAAGCCTTTGGCCCGATCCGCGACAAGCTCGTGATCGCGACCAAGTTCGGCTTCAGGATCGAGCACGGCAAGCAAGCCGGGGTAGACAGCCGTCCCAGCCATATCCGCGACGTCGCCGAGGCGAGCCTGACGCGGCTCAAGACCGATGTGATCGATCTTTTCTACCAGCACCGGGTCGATCCGAACGTGCCGATCGAAGATGTCGCGGGCGCGGTCGGCGACCTGATCCGCGAGGGCAAGGTCAAGCATTTCGGCCTGTCCGAGGCCGGCGCCGACACCATCCGTCGCGCGCATGCGGTCCAGCCCGTCACCGCGCTGCAGAGCGAATATAGCCTATGGTGGCGCGAGCCGGAGGCCGAGATATTGCCGACGCTGGAAGAGCTCGGGATCGGTTTCGTGCCGTTCAGCCCGCTCGGCCGCGGCTTCCTCACCGGCAAGATCGACGCGGCCACAAAGTTCGAGAGCAACGATTTCCGCAACAGCCTTCCCCGCTTCAGCGAGGAAGCGCGCGCCGCCAACCAGACGTTGGTCGATCTGATCGCGGCGATCGCGCAGCGCAAGCGCGCCACGCCGGCGCAGATCGCGCTCGCCTGGCTGCTCGCGCAAAAGCCCTGGATCGTGCCGATACCCGGCACGACCAAGCTCAACCGGCTGGAGGAGAATATCCACGCCGCGTCGATCGATCTGAGCGCCGAAGACCTCGCCGACATCACGCGCGCCGCCGACAGCGTGACGATCGAGGGTGCACGTTATTCGGCCGCCACCCAGGCCATGATCAACCGCTGAGGAGGCTCGCATGACCGACAATATCAAAGGCAAGGTCGTCGTCATCACGGGTGCCAGCAGCGGGCTGGGCGAGGCGACCGTGCGAAAGCTCGCAGCCGAAGGCGCGAAGCTGGTGATCGGCGCGCGCCGGCTCGATCGGCTCCGGGCACTCGCCGCCGAATTGACTCTGGGTGACGCGGCCGCGGTCGAGACCGACGTCAGCCACTTCGACCAGGTCAAGGCGCTGGTCGATCATGCGGTGGCGACGCACGGCCGGATCGACGTGATCCTCAACAATGCCGGGCTGATGCCGCATTCGCCGCTCGACCGCGTCAAGGTCGAGGATTGGGACCGGATGATCGACGTCAATCTCAAGGGCACGCTTTACGGCATCGGCGCGGCGCTGCCGCATATGCAGCGCCAAAAGAGCGGCCATATCATCAACGTGTCCTCGGTTGCCGGCCATAAAGTGCGGCAAGGCAGCGCGGTGTACGCCGCGACCAAGCATGCGGTGCGAGTCATCTCCGAAGGCCTCAGGATGGAGGTGAAGCCGTACAATATCCGCACCACCATTATCTCGCCTGGCGCGGTCGAATCGGAGCTGGCCGAGAGCATTACCGAACCGGACGTGGCCAAGGGCATCCGCGAATTCTACGAAGCCAATGCGATACCGGCTTCAACCTTCGCCAACATGGTCGCCTTCGCGATGAGCCAGCCCGACGACGTCGACGTCAACGAAATCCTGTTTCGACCTACATCCCAGGAGCTCTGATCCGCCCCCGGGCGCATCCTCGACCCGCACGTTCGATCTACGGGTATCTACGGATATTCCGCGCCTCCCGCGTCTTCTATGCAGAAGAAGCGGATACGAAAGGGGCCGTTCGGGCCACGATCCTATCCGCAAGGTGGACGTAGTGTATCGTACCAGCGCGGCCCTGGCTCCCCCAGACCAGGGCCGCGCTTTTCTCGCAAAAGCCCGGACTCGGGGCCTTAAAGAGGCTCTTCCTTGCTCGCGACGCATCCGCGGAATAGGACTCGCGGCCAAGGCCCACCATAGGGCCATGGGCAGGATCTCAGGGGCTTTTCAATGATTGCGGATAGAATGAAGCGCGGCCTGCTGGCTGGCGCTGGCGCGATGGTGTTGAGCGTTCCAGCGTGGGCGCAGGGGAATCGGCCGCCGGCGATGGATCGCGGCGACACCGGCTTCATCCTTATTGCCGCCGCGCTCGTATTGTTCATGACCCTGCCAGGGCTCGCGCTCTTCTATGGCGGCCTCGTCCGCGCCAAGAATTTCCTGTCGGTGCTGATGCATTGTTTCGCGATCGCGGCGCTCGTCTCGCTGCTGTGGGCGCTCGGCGGCTACAGCCTTGCTTTCGGGCCGGGTAACGCCTGGATCGGAGACTTTTCGCGTTTTGGCCTCGGCAATCTCCATGATCCCCGGCCCGGCATGAGCATTCCTGAAAATGTGTTTGCGCTCTACCAGATGATGTTCGCGGTGATCACGCCCGCGCTCATCATCGGCGCCTTCCCCGAACGCGTGAAGTTCGGCTGGATGATGCTCTTCTCCGCATTGTGGCTGCTGATAGTCTATGTGCCTGTTGCGCACTGGGTTTGGGGCGGTGGGTGGATGGCCAATCGTGGCGTGCTCGATTTCGCGGGCGGCGTGGTCGTCCACACTACCGCAGGCATTTCGGCGCTCGTCATCGCCTTGATGATCGGGGCGCGCCGCGGCTTCCCTAATACGCTGATTCCACCGCACAGTTCGGCGTTGACGATGGTCGGCGCGGGCATGCTGTGGGTCGGCTGGTTCGGCTTCAACGGCGGTTCGGCCCTCGGCGCGGACCTGCATGCCGCCGACGCGCTCCTTTCCACGCACCTGTCGGCCGCAACCGCCGCCCTGATGTGGGCCGCGCTCGAACGCGCCAAGATCGGCAAGGCGACCTCGATCGGGCTTGTCACCGGGGCAGTGGCGGGGCTTGCGACGGTCACGCCGATGGCTGGTTATATTGCACCTTTGGGCGGTGTGATTGCGGGAGCGGCCGGCGCGGCGGTCTGTTTCGGCGCGGTCCTGTTCGTGAAACAGAAATGGCGCGTTGATGATTCGCTCGATGTGTTCGCGGTGCATGGCGTCGGCGGCATTCTAGGCTCGCTCCTGCTTGCCCCGTTGGCGGCGACGGCGTTCGGGGGAACGGCCCCGCATGACGGCTATTCCATCGGCGCGCAGTTCGTCGCGCAGGCGATCGGCGTGGGCGTCACGCTTGCCTGGTCGGCGGCCGCGACTTTCCTGCTGGCAAAGCTCGCCGGCCTGGTCATCCCGATGCGGGTCGATGCGGAAGCCGAGCATGACGGGCTCGACCTTCACAGCCATGGCGAACGCGCCTACGAATTCGACTGAGCAAATGCCTCCGGGGGATGAATGTCGATCTTGTTGTTGATGGCGGCGGCCGCCGCGAAACCGCACGCTGCACCCAATAGCTCCACCCGCGACGGACTGATCGCGAGCTACACCGCGATGTTCAGACATATCGACACTGACCATGACGAGAAGGTCAGCCGCACCGAATGGGAGGCGATGGTCGATGCATCGCCCATGCTCCAGTCGCGGGGCCTGTCCGAAGCGCAGCGCAACGGCCTCCGCGCGGCGCTGATGGCCGGGTTCGAGCAGAACGATTCCGACAAGGACGGCTTTCTTACGCTGGACGAGCTGATGGCCAAGCCGCTGGTCCGCTTCGCCTGCCTCGACGCCAATCACGACGCGAAGGTCACCCCGGCCGAAACGGCCGCGAACATGGACCGTTGCTCGGCGCCGCCCGGCGTCGCGCAATAAGAATCAGGCCACGGCTTTCTTCCGGTTGCGCTTGATCGTGCGCACCGCCGCCGCATCGTCCAGGAAGACCTCGATCGCCTTTCTCTGTTCCGGGCTTAAATCCGGATCGGCGTTGCGCTGGTCGGATTGGTCCAATCCCAATTTATGGAGGACCGCTTCGAGCGCTTCGGCGACGTGGCCGATCTGCCGACCATAGCTGCCGACATCCTCGATCATGCGGTCTTCCATGTCGGGATCGCCCGACTCCCCCAGATCGATCTGGAACAGGCTGAACTGCCATCCGGGAAGGATGGGCTGGTTGAGATAGCGGGGCGCCATTTCGATGGGACGGCTGAACTTGCTCATGCGGACCTCCCGAATCGCTGGATCACGCCGAATGTGCCCGTTCGGCGGCAGTGCGCAAAGCGGCGATGCGCACACTCCTGAGATCCCAGCTTTCGCTGGGATGACGGATATGGGGTGCCGGAAAGAAGGCGCGCGGACGCAGTTGTCCCATGGCCTGGGTGCAAGCTTAGTGTGACCGGCGCGGTTCCGCACACCTTCTCGGCCGCGGGGAGGCTGCACGCTGACTTTGGGCCGTGAAGCCCTGGATACCGCCTGCAGGCCTGCCAATGCGCGCTATCCGGTCGGGGCGGCTGCGGGATTGGGTTGGGTAACATCGCTGCCCCTGAAGGTGTGACCCTCCAGCAATCGCCCGCATAGCCACGGTACGCGATTGCCAACGCGAAGCCGCGGTCTTGGCCGGGGGTTACCCCCAAGGGTTGCGAAGACCCCCACGTCGTCCGCATAGCTCCGCTACACGACGCCGGCATCACCATGAGACGCGAGCGTCCATGCCGAGATCTGTACTCTTGGGCG
>Ga0207704_10000028_pt1 | contig 122144 bp, 120 predicted proteins | sample KBSMisM12_FD_184308 | JGI IMG/M metagenome (GOLD analysis project Ga0207704, IMG submission 184308) | Miscanthus rhizosphere microbial communities from Kellogg Biological Station, Michigan, USA - KBS Miscanthus M1-2 (SPAdes) (version 2) | ecosystem: Host-associated > Plants > Roots >...
TTAGGCCTGCCGCTAGCGTTCATCCTGAGCCAGGATCAAACTCTCCATTGTATAATGTTTTGTTTGACTACTCTGACCCTATTTACTCAATAGAATCTGTTAATCTGTATTCGCTTCTGTCCGAAGACTTCCACGTTTGTATCTTTATACAGCATCCTATCCTTTTTAACTTAACAGTGCACATCCCGAAGGATATACCCTGCTGCGCTATTGATTATCTCTTATATTTTAAAGAACTTTTATTCGTTCCCTGTCGCAGGGAACTTATATTTAAAATCCCGCAGGATTTAAATTTTTTAGCTATTTGCTTCGTTGCCGAAGCGGCTGCAAAGATGGGAATAATTTTGTATTCGTGTCAAGTGTTATTTTCACTTTTTTTGAATTTATTTTTTAGTCCCAAACTTTCAAAAAACAACCCTCTTTTTCTAAAGGGGACACAAATGTAAGGAGATTTCGCAGACCTGCAAAAAGAAATATTAAATAAATCGAAATTAATGTTTAACTCACTGTAAACTAAGGTCAATTATTTTAGTGATGACCGGGGCTTTCCGGCCAAAACATCAAAGCTCACGATTTTCTTATCTTTGAAAACGATATGAGCAATCTTATTTTTCCTCCAAATTTTCTGAATTCGATCGCCGGATCACCCGGTTTGGACGCCGAAAATTTCTCAAAAGCGCATCAAACCGCCGAATCACCGACTTCCATCCGGCTGAATCCTTTTAAACCATCCACCATAAAAGGCCATGAAAAAGTAGCATGGTGCACCGAGGGATATTACCTGAACAGTCGCCCGTCGTTTACATTCGATCCACTTTTTCATGCGGGGTGCTATTACGTGCAGGAAGCATCGTCCATGTTCATTAGTCATATACTATATTATATAAATAAGGAAGACGATAGTATAAAGGTACTCGACCTATGCGCAGCCCCCGGCGGCAAAAGCACGCTGATCAGTTCTGCTTTAAAAGAAAACGACCTGCTTGTCGCCAATGAGATCATCAAAACCCGTGTTCCCGTACTTACTGATAACCTTACCAGATGGGGAACTGCTAATACAATAGTAAGCAATAACGACCCGAAAGACTTCGGCAAGGTGAAAGGCTTCTTCGATATTATATTGGTAGATGCCCCATGCTCCGGTTCAGGGATGTTCCGCAAAGATCCGAATGCGATGAATGAATGGTCGGAGGCAAACGTCAACCTGTGCCATCAGCGGCAAGAGCGTATCCTGGCTGATGTTTATCCGGCACTGAAGGAGGATGGTTACCTTATATATAGTACCTGCTCTTATTCGATGGAGGAAAACGAAGATATCCTGGATTGGCTTTGTAATGAATTCGACCTGGAAAGTATTCGCATTCCTGTTAAAGATGATTGGGGAATAGTAGAAAGTCAATCAAGCCAAAAAAAAGCATGGGGCTACCGTTTTTATCCCGATAAAGTAAAAGGCGAAGGTTTGTTCGCTGCCTGCCTGAAAAAGAAGGATAGCGATGGGGAAGTCGCCCCTGCAAAAAATAAGGAACAGCAGAAACCCAACTTTAAAGAGATTGACCAGGTAAAGCCTTATATTAATAATGCGGATGATTTCTTTTTCTTTAAGGTGAACGATGACTGGCTGGCGATCGATCGTCAGCATAAAGAAAGCATGGCTATTTTGCAGCGATACCTATATATAAAGAAATCGGGCATACGAATTGGCAAACTGATGGGCAAAGACATGGTACCCGATCATGAGCTGGCACTTAGTCTTATTATTAATAAAGATGAATTCATGCAAACTCAACTAACCAAAGATCAGGCTATACAATACTTGCGTCGTGACAATATCACCGGGTTAGATATAAACGATAAAGGCTGGAGCCTGATGTGCTATGAAAATCAGCCATTGGGATGGGCGAAATTATTGCCGAATCGGATTAATAATTATTATCCGAAGGAGATTCGTATCCTATCGCAGCAACAGCTATATTAAAATTTAATGTGATACGCTTTAAGGCATTCATCAACATTTTTGTAGATACTGTACTTATAGTCTCGAAAATCAAACTCGCTCTTTTTTCTTGATATGGCTTTATCGTCTTTATCTGTCATTCTACTCTTACTTTCTATCTTCTTAAATTCGATATTATAATAATTTACAGTTTCATCTACTACAACTCCGCCTTTCACTTCATCATTAAATATAGACTGTCTGTCACTAAAACAAAAAGTTTTCCCATCAGCATCAAAATAATGCTTCCATTCAATATACCAGTCCCCGCTTTGACTGCAAGGAATTTGTTCGATGAGTACGATACGCCCCGATCCGTCCTTCAGCACGTTATATTCATATTCGGCATCATCAGGTAGATCTTCAGACTTAGGCTTGATCAACTTGCTTTTACCTTCAAGTTTTACCAGCGTTATCGTTTCTTTACGATGCTTGAACTCGTATTGGTCTATTTCGGCTTTCTTCTTTTTGATTTCCGTGAGGTGATCCGCAGGTATAGAAATATACGTCAATAGGGAGGCAAACAAAAGCAATAAGGTTTTCATGCAGTAAATATACTATTTAGGTCCTTCACCTGATAACCGGTTAACTGGTAACCAGTCACCAACCTCAATACTGCCCTATCGACAACAACACCAGCGTACACGCATATTCCGTTTCTATCCCCTTTTCATTTGCCATTCGTTTGAGCTCGGAATTTTCGGTCCCGGGGTTAAAGATGATGCGCTTGGGATGAGTATCTAATATATAATTGTATAACCTTTTCTGGTTTTGCGGACCAACGTACAGCGTTATCGTATCAATATCCTTGTGTATGGTTTCAGCTTTTTCAATCGGCACACCCGCCACCTCACCACTCCTCAAACCAACATTCACAATACTATGCCCACTGCGCACCAATCGGTTAGCAGCAAGATTAGCATATCTGCTCTCATTCGGCGTAGCGCCCAAAACCAATGTTTTCTTATCAGCCATTTATAATCCTGTTTAGTATCGCAACCTGACCGGAGTGGTAAATATGATGCTGAATCAATCCGCTTACCAGTTCTTCATAAGTTACTCCGCTGCCTAACTCGCGGTTCCGTTCGTCATTTATAAGTTCACTCCATTGTTCCTCCGGGAAATCCTGGATGACACCCAGCAAATTTACGTTCACCAGTTTCAAATCATTAACATAATTCTGCCATTTTTGTTCCTCCGGCTTACCGGTCGGGGGCCAGTCACCGCTTGAAGGAACGCCCGCAGCCATGCCATTCATCCGGTCCATTACCTCTTCTGTCCACGCCAGCATGTGCAGCACGATCTCCGCAATGTTATGCGCTGAATGATCTGGTTTTTCAAACGCAGCCTCGAAGGTTACCTTTTCCAAAGTTTTATAAACCGGCTCGCCATACCAAGGGTCGCCAGATAATACCTTTTGCAATTCGTTTTGGAGTTTTTCGGATGTTGTCATGGTTGTATGTTTTTGTCAGAACTCGAATTCTTTGAATTTTTGAATTACCTGAATTCCGTTCCTTCTTTAATTCTATAAATTCAGGTTCAGATTATTTGGGCGTTTTAACGGGCTATCCGCTCATACTGCACGGGCATTAACCACTGGCCGGTATCCGCTTCTATCCCTAACGCATTTACCCTCTCCGTCTTCTTCGTCGACACCTCTCCCTAAATTTAGGGGAGAGGCCGGGTGAGGGTCAACCTAATATCCTCTTCACTCCTACCGCACAATTGATCCCATCAATCGCTGCTGAGATAATCCCTCCTGCATAACCCGCACCTTCTCCACATGGAAATAATCCCTTTACCTGTGGATGCTGCAAAGTTTCTTTATCTCTCGGTACTTTTACTGGTGACGATGTCCTCGACTCTACACCTACTAATATAGCCTCATTAGTATAATAGCCTTTCATTTTTTTTCCAAATATAGGCAAGGCTTGTTGCAGACTAGCGGCTATCCAATCAGGCAATATATCCCTTAACTCGATGCTTTTTGTTCCAGGCAGATAGGAGTTTTTGGGCAAATCGGTTGATATTCGTCTTTCCACAAAATCAACCATGCGTTGTGCAGGAGCAACTAAATTGCCTCCGCCTGCTGTAAAAGCAAATTGCTCTATTTGCTGCTGAAATTTTAATAATTTAAATGGATCACTGTTATCACCTTTCACGTCATCCAGATTCACCTGTACCACAGTGCCCGAGTTGGCATAAGGGTTATTCCGCTTGGACGGGCTCCATCCGTTCACCACAATTTCTTTATCCTCAGTGGCGCACGGTGCAATAATTCCACCTGGGCACATACAGAAAGAGAACACGCCTCTCCCATCTACCTGTTCTACCAAACTATAATACGATGGCGGCAAAAACTCACCCCGGACATCACAATGGTATTGCGTCCGGTCGATAATTTCCTGCGGATGTTCTATCCTTACACCTAAAGCAAAAGGTTTGGCTTCGATCAGGATATTCTGTTTGTGCAGCATTTCGAATATATCTCTTGCCGAATGTCCGGTCGCCAATATCACCGCGTCCGATTTCCAGGTTTCACCGTCCGATGTTTTTACGCCTTTTATTTTTCCAAACTCGACAATCAGTTCAGCCACTTTTGTATCAAAATGAACTTCTCCGCCGGCATTTTGTATGGTTTCGCGAATGGCAGTGATAATTCCCGGCAATTTGTTGGTGCCGATATGTGGCCTTGCATCAATCAAAATATCTTCCGCCGCACCATGAGCTACAAATATTTTCAGCACCTGGTTTACATCACCGCGCTTGGTTGAGCGGGTATACAACTTACCATCCGAATAAGTGCCCGCCCCGCCTTCTCCGAAACAATAGTTGGATTCCGGATTTACCAAGCCCTGTTTATTGATATTCGCCAGATCACGACGGCGTTGTTTTACATCCTTGCCACGCTCTAATATGATCGGCTTCAATCCTGACTCAATGCACTGTAAAGCAGCAAATAACCCCGCCGGACCAGCGCCTATAATAATAACAGGTTTAGCATTGCTGACATTGGGGTAATTAACTGTATAACTTTCGGGAATGTAGGGCTCATTAATAAAAGTCCTCACCTGCATGCGGTAAACTACTTTGCGGCCACGTGCATCAATGGAACGTTTAAGGATTTTTAACCCGGTAATTTGTTGGGTTGATACTTTTAGTACGACAGCAGCCAGTTTTTTTAAAGCGGCTTCATCTTCGTGCTGCTCCGGCTGGCAGACAATTTCTATTTCTTTGATCATGACGATGCCCGGTTTTTATCCGGGACAGAGCAAAGGTAAGAGATTGCGCTATATTTCTGATCGGCGCTATGTCAATGGATTATATCCTTTTAATCGAATCAAGATTTATTATCATTTTTTTGCCATTAAAATATCCTTCAACCCTCACACTATCAATAAATTTTATTGAATCAGCTTTATTTAGACCAAACTTTGGCATTAAAGAATTATTGTCAGTCAGTCGAATTCTTTTAATGAGTTGATAATTTCCACCCTCTTCGCCTATTGATATATTTTCAGCGATTAGGGCTATATTCTCTTCTTCAGGAATTTCTACAATTCTGTAAAAAACATCCTTATTCTCCTTATTCGTATAAACACTCCCAGAATAAATTGCATTTGCCTTTAAATAAATCTTGTGTTCCTCATTATCAGCTTGCAGCTGTTGTTGGGGTATTATTAACTTAGGAGTATCAGACGAGATTGTTTTCCTTTGAGGGGATGGACAAGAGCTTGCAACACTTAAAAATGCGAATACTATAATTCCCCTTGAAACATTTGAACCTCGCATTGCGATAAGTTTTAGTTAGTAATGCAAACTTAGCAAAAAGCCAATTATCGACTTGCTAATTTTTAGAAAAGAATCAGGGGTGAAAACCGTCCGCCTTTGTATCACCCAGTGTAACGAAAACGAACACCTTCGTAGATTAAATTAATATTAATATCCTAAAAATCAATAATTTAACAAAATGGTATTCAGTTTGGCATAGGTGTATCAAATATGAATGCCATGAACACCGATATCAATTTGAACCGCATGTGGGAAGGATGCCTGCAAAACGATCGCAAACAACAGGAAGCTTTATACCGTGCCTTAGCTCCAAAGATGCTGGCTGTTTGCATGCGCTACGCCAACGACAGGGACGAAGCACAGGATATCTTGCAGGAAGGTTTTATCAAAATGTTTAACAACGTGCACAAATACCGCGGTGACGGTAACCTGGAAGGCTGGATCCGCCGGATTATGGTGCATACCGCTATCTCCCGTTATCGCAAGTTGAAACCGATGGTATTAGTGGAAGATATGGCCGAAGAAGGTGCTATGTCATCCGCTTCGCAAAATGCCAACAACCTGGAAGTGAACGACCTGATGAAATTAATCCAGCAGTTACCACAGGCATACCGTTCGGTGTTTAATATGTACGCTGTAGAGGGTTATTCTCACCAGGAGATCGGCAATAAACTAGGCATTACTGAATTGTTATCACGTACCACACTTTACCGTGCAAGGAATATTTTAAAAGAGAAATTAAGTCAGTTAACATCACGTGAACAATATTATATGGCAGGATAATCAGTATCGAATATCATGTGGTGCACCGGATTCTTTGTCGTAACCATGGTCGTCAGCATAATAGCATACATCAACCTGCCCCGAAAAAAATAGAACATACCCGACTGCGTCGGCTCCATCATATAGTTAATTAAAATAGAAAAGTCCTTCCGGTTGGGGAGGACTTTTTGTTTTTCTATTTTTAATTCAGCGCAATATCAAAGATGCCCGCAGTAACTCTGAGTGAGTCTGTCTGGGCATTATTATATAATATTCCGTTAAACGTGCCGGAAACTATATGTTTGCCACTTTCGATGGTATCTTTCTTAACCGTTACAATAAAAGGATTTCGGATAATACTATAGTAATCGATATTGGTTGCCCAATTGGAATATTCAAATTGATAATTGTTACTTGTCAATTGATGAATACCTTTTAGCGTTCCATTTTTAGGAATATATATACTTATTATTTCTTCTCTTACCACCATACCTTTTTTTGATAAGGTAAGCGCGGCTCTTATTGAAAATACCGAGTCCATTTTTGGATAATCCCAATAAATACTCGAGTGAACTTTATTTGTATCTAAATGGCCACCTAACGACTCTGCCTGGTGCACATAGGTGGCACCGAAATTTGCCCACACGGCGCCATTAATTAGACAACCAAAGGTATTTGCCCCGGTTTCTGTATATGGTGGCACCTCCAGACGTTTAAAGGCATCGGTATCATCATATGTATTTTTACAGTGAGAAAGGGCGAGAATAAATGAGAGTATGACAAGGTTTTTCATGAATAAGAAGGTTTAAGTACGCTTGTTAAAACTACAATGCCCTGTTTTTATATTATTACGGAAACAACGCTTATAGTATTACAATATATGAAAAATAAACCTTGCGTATTATTATTGCAGAGTCTTGTACCTACCTCTTCTCATCATACACGCCAAACTCCGCTATCGATGCCTGGTGATCTGATTTCAATATCCGCATACGCACTTTAGTACCGCTAACACGGTCGAAGCGATTTATCTTTACGCGTTTCTCGTTTACGCCATCAAACATCGGTTTCCAGCTACCATCATGGTAATATTCCAGTACATAATTGCTAATGTTTGGCTTTTCTTCAGTTATGGCGATAGCATTGAAGGCCGTTTCTTTTTTGAAGTCGATCTCGTACCATGGTTTATCTACTGTGGGGTTAGATATCCATGAAGTAGTGAAATCATCATCATTGGCAAAGTCCATAATATTCATATCGTCGCTCCAGCTTGAGTTGCTCGACTGGTGTTTAGCCAGGTTGTGAGAAATGATCGGTGCATCCAGCTTTGGCAGTGCTGCTTCCGGACCTTCATTTTTCCAGAGCTCACCAATCTTTTTTAGTGTCGCCAATGCATTATCGTCAAACTGACCTTCGCGGTTTGGTGCCACATTCAGGATAAAGTTGCAGTTTACATTATTTAACGGAACAATATCTTCATTTACCAACTTGGCAGCATCCTTGGTTGCTTCATTTGGAAATGATGTTTTCCAGAACCAGCTACCTTGTATTGGTAAACATGCTAACGATGGCATGGTATTATGCTCTTTTGATACCCGCTGACCGGCACCCATTTCGTAAGTTTTGATATCGGTATAGAATATTCCTTCAGGTGGATATTTGGCGCCGTTCAGATCCATCAAAACACAATTAGGCTGCAGCTTTTTCACTAAAGTGTATATCTCTTCAAAAGGGACATCGTCATAACTTATCCTCGACCATGGCGCATCCCAGCCATCAATGATCAAAGCTTCTATCGGTCCGTAGTTGGTCAGCAATTCGGTCAATTGCCCTTTGATCATTTGTATATTTGCCGGAGTGATGGAATTTGGCCGAAGTTTGTGGTGCGTATCCAGGATGGAATAATACAGCATCACTTTCAGGCCATTCTTTCTAAAAGCGTCTACAAATTGGCGCACCACATCCTTTTTATAAGGACTGTGCATCACATTGTACTCGGTTGTCTTGGTATCCCATATACAGAACCCGCTATGGTGCTTGGTAGTCAGGCATCCGTAAGTCATGTTAGCTGATTTTGCAGCCTTTGCCCATTGGTCACAATCCAGTTTGGTTGGGTTAAAAATCTCCGGTTTTGCTTCCGGGTCGGCCCAATCCTGGTTCATATAGGTTGGAATATTAAAGTGAATGAACATCCCAAAACGCAGGTCAACAAATTGCTGCTGCAATTGTGCTAAGGGTTTTTGCTGGGCATTTGCCGCTAAGCAAAGAATAGAAAGAAGGATTGACAGTAGGTGTTTGTGATTCTTAGTCATATTGATATTTATGGAAATTTAATAATCCGTTCAGCTCATAGCCGCTGGGGCCTAGTTACTTTTGGCTTGATCCAAAAGTAACCAAAAGATCAAGACAGAAAAAAGCTTCATCCCGTCCTGCCGGTTCTTAACGCCTTTTTCGTGCTGCGCACATTGCAAAGGCTAAACCGTCATTCACGCCATACGCGCGGCCCGCTTTTCTGTCAGGCCTTTTCACACTTTGGTTCAAACTCTATTAATATCAGTACATAATTAATGTTTCCCTGTCAACAGACCAGCTTCGGGTGTAATCAGACAAAACGATGGTGGCCGGTGTGTTGGAAAGGCATTAGCAAACTTTGCCGAAGCTTGGGCCACGAGCGAACGATAGTAGAGCAAAGTATTGCAGCCGTGGTTTTGTCTGATTGCGGGGCAAAGGCCTGGGCGCAAAGAAGCAAGTGTCTGTTGACTTGATTTTTGGTTACTTTGTATCAAGACAAAGTAACATAGCCTCCGCGGCAATTGAGCGGGCCTACACACCAATTGAACCCTACCTATGTTTAGCTCCCATAACAAACGTCATCTCCCCGCCATTCATAATGTCCTCATGAGATAAAAACAATCCATTCAAAGGCTTTCCGTTTAGCTCTATCTTTTGAATGTACACATTCTTGTCACTCTGATTCTTTACATTAATGGTAAACATTTTACCATTATCCAGGTTGATCACCGCTTTATTCATCGCCGGACTGCCTATTGCATATTGATCCGATCCAGGTGCAACAGGATAAAAGCCCAGCGTACTGAAAATATACCATGCACTCATCTGACCGGTGTCATCATTCCCGCCTAAACCATCCGGAGCAGGTTTGTATTGCGCTTTTAATATCATGCGGATCTTTTCCTGTGTTTTCCAGGGTTTGTCGGTCCAGTCGTACAGGTAAGCTACGTGGTGCGATGGCTCGTTGCCATGTACATAGTTGCCAATGATGCCGTCCTTAGTGATATCCTCCGTTTCGGCAAAGTATTTATCAGGCAAGTTGTAGCTAAACAGGCTATCGATATAAGTCACAAAACGTTTATTGCCGCCCATCACTTTGATCAACCCGGCAGGATCGTGCGGAACATACAGCGTATAGTTCCAGGCGTTACCCTCAATAAAGCCCTGGTTGATGGTAGTGAACGGATCAAATGCTTTTCTGAAAGTACCATCCATCAGCTTGGGATGCATAAAGCCAGATTTCGGGTCGTATACATTTTTCCAGTTCTGCGAACGTTTGATGAACTCATCATAAATATCCTGTTTGCCCAGTTTTTTGGCTAACTGTGCTATGCACCAGTCGTCATAGGCATATTCCTGGGTAGATGATACTGAGTTGCCGTTCTTTTCATCCGGAATGTAGCCCATATCCATATAATGCCCTATCCCTGCGTAATCGCGGTGACGGGCGGTAGCTACACAAGCTTTTAAAGCCTTGTTGGCATCAAAAGGCGCATTGCCTTTTATTACTGCATCTGCCAGAACAGACACACTATGATAACCACTCATACACCAGTTCTCGTTGCCCGAGTTGCTCCAGATTGGCAGCATGTGTTCAGCACTTTGCTCATAATGAGCAATCATGCTTTGCACCATATCGGCGTTGCGTTTTGGATCGATGATATTGAACAGTGGGTGTAGTGCGCGGTGCGTATCCCATAGTGAGAAGGTAGTATAGTTAGTAAAGCCCTCCGTTTTGTGCACGTTCTGATCCAAACCTTTATACTGCCCGTCAACATCCATATAAATGGTTGGGTTGATCATGGCATGATACATCGAGGTATAAAAGTTCTGCTTCTCATCCTGCCCACCCTCGATCACAATTTTGTGCAGCTCGGCTTCCCATTGAGCCTGTCCGTCGGCCTTTATTTTTTCAAAATCCCATCCCCGGCATTCGGCCTGCATATTGGCCATGGCTCCGTCCATGCTTACAGGCGATAATGCCATTTTTATTTTGATCTTCTCTCCCTCATTTGTTTTGAAATCGAAATAAGCCCTCAACTGTCTGCCTGCTGCTTCAGGGAAGTTGGGCGTACGGTTAAATTGTCCCCAGAAACCGCCGTACACTTCTCGTTTATCATATTTCTTATAGCCATGAGCAATGAACGGTTTGCTGAACTTCATAGCAAAATACAGCGTACGTGTACGTGCCCAGCCGTTGGTGGAGCGATAGCCGATCACGGTAGAGTCATTCACTACCCGCAAATACGTCCACACATTTTTATCAGGGTAGTTATAAATACCCGCCATCAGGTCGAGCACAATATGTGCATTGTCTGATTTCGGGAAGGTATACTGATGAAAGCCTACACGGGTGGTAGTGGTCATTTCAGCCTGGATGTTATAATCATCCAGTTTTACTTTATAGTAGTTGGCTTCGCTTACCTCATTAGCGTGGGAGAATGCAGAACGATAACCGCTGCCGGGTTTATCTGCTGTTCCGGGATTGAGTTTGAGTGCACCTACAGTCGGCATCACTAAAAAATCGCCCAGATCAGAGTGACCTGTACCGCTAAAGTGGGTATGACTAAAACCAACTATAGTTTTATCGTCGTACTGATAACCCGCACAGTAGCTGTATACCTTAGGATCGTAATGCCCGTCTTTTTCATAACTCACTGTATCGGTTTCGGGACTCAGCTGAACCATACCAAAAGGTACAGTCGCACCCGGGAACACGTGCCCCATGCGCTGCGTACCGATTATCGGGTGCACATATTGAACTAAATTATCAGATTTTTTTGCTTGCGCCGACGCCAGGATGGGCAGGGCGGCCATTATTGAGAAAAATAGGCGTTTCATTGCGCCAAATATAACACGATTGATGGATTATTAGGATTGTTGGTGGATTTGTTACAGCAAGGATGTCTTACGGAACTGTAACAAGTGTAAAGGGGGGGTGCAGGTGTTACAGTCTGATTAACGTCTTTATTGTCTTCTGTTACCACGTATTCCTATTGATAATTGTGTATAACTAAACCATAGTTTTACTATTGATTATCAATTATTTATATATTAAATTTATACTACTTACCTCACCTGCCTAATTATTAATTTCTTAAACCCTTTGCGTTATGAAAAAGTTGATCCTTTTAGCTGTGTGCCTTTGTTTTCTTTCTGCATCCGCACAAGTAAAACTACCCGAAACCAAAACTGTCGATAGCACCGATACCTACTTTGGTGTCACGTATAAAGACCCGTATCGATGGCTGGAGCATATTAAAGACTCATCCGTTGTAAACTGGTTCAAACAGCAGGCGGATTACAGCAAATTCACTTTAAATAATATCTCCGGAAGGGATGAATTGATAGCTGAATGGAAAAAGCTTGACAAACTGCAACCACCAAAGATTAATGAACGTACCTACATGAAGGGCCGCATATTTTACCGCAAAACTACCCCAGGCGAAAAGGTTGGCAAATTATATTACCGTGAAGGGATGAATGGCGCCGAACAATTATTATTTGATCCGCAGACCTATATTAAAGGAAAAACATTATCCATCCAGAATTTCTCACCCAGCTTTGATGCCAAATATGTGGCCATCTCCTATACCGAAGGTGGCGGGGAAATAGGAACGGTAAAAATTATGGACGTAGGCACTAAGAAGTTCCTGAAAGATAAAATGTACCCTACAATGGGAGTTGAAGGTTGGAGCTTCGACAATAAATCGGTTTTATATCTATGGATAAAAAGCGCCGACAATAAAGATCCGCTGGCCCGCCTGAACCCAAAAACCAAACTGCATAAGGTTGGCGCAACAGGCACAGCCGCAGACGTTGATTTTTTCAGCAATGGCAGCTATCCCGATCTGAAGATCGACTCCAAAGCATATCCGTTTATATTTACTACTAATGATAATAAGAACTATGTTTTTGCAGGTGTAGGAACCGTCGAAAATGAAATGCAATTATATTACGCGCCTATCTCACAATTTTATTCAGGCAAAATCCAATGGAAGCCGCTTTGCACAAGGGAAGATAAATTGGTACGGGGATTGGAGCTGGTAGGCGATAAGGTATTTGCCATTACTTCCAAAGGAGTTAAAAACTATAAACTGCTGGTTACCGATATTAAAAATCCAGACTGGAGCAAGGCCCAAACAGTTGCCGAAGAAAAACCGGACCAGACGTTGGAATCGATCACCCACAGCAAAGACTATGTATTTCTTACCTATAGTGACGGCATTAACAGCCATGTTTCAAAATACGACGTGGCTACCGGCAAAATAGCTGAGTTGAAATTGCCTTTCTCGGGCACAGCCGGTACTTTTTGTATCAACAATACAACTAATGATTGTACAGTAGGTATTACTTCATGGATAAAGCCCTATACCGAATTCGATTTCAACGCAAAGGCAGAAGTATATAAACCGGGTACATTTAACAAACAACCCGTGTTCCCTGCTGAGTATAAAAACTTAGAAGTAAAAGAAGTAGAAGTGAAGGGACATGACGGAACTATGATCCCTCTTTCTATCATCTACAAAAAAGGAACAAAGCTGGATGGTAATAATGTTTGCCTGATGGATAGCTATGGGGCCTACGGCATCAGCATGACACCTTATTTTGATTATGAAGAGACAGGATTGGCTACCAAAGGGGTAGTCATAGCCTATCCACACGTGAGGGGAGGAAGCGAAAAGGGCGAAACCTGGTACAAAGCCGGCTACAAAACTACCAAGCCCAATACCTGGAAAGATTTTAACAGTTGTGCCGAATACCTGATAACCGAAAAATATACCACTCCTGCAAAATTGGCCGGAACAGGCACCAGCGCCGGAGGTATTTTGATTAGTCGTGCCATCACCGAGCGGCCCGATCTGTATGCCGCAGCTATTTGCAACGTAGGCTGCGCCAACGCCATGCGGTTAGAGTTTAGCGCAAACGGGCCGGTTAACATACCCGAATTTGGCACGGTAAAAGATAGCGTTGAATGCAAGGCCCTATACGAAATGGATGGCATGCAGCATGTGGTATATGGCACCAAATATCCGGCGGTTATCTGTGTTACCGGATGGAACGACCCACGCGTCGTGCCCTGGGAACCAGGGAAACTCGCCGCCGCATTGCAAAATGCATCAGCATCCCGCCGACCGGTAATACTTAAAGTAAACTATGACGATGGCCACTTTACAGAAGACAAAAGCGTAACCTTTGCCAATTTTGCAGATCAGTTTGCTTTTGTGTTATGGCAATGCGGTCACCCGGATTTTCAGTTAAAGGGTGATAGAAGTGCGAGTGTGAATAAGTAACGTCATTATAAATGGGTGTCACACTGAGGCACTCGAAGTGTGTGCGGAAAGGCCTTTGTCAGCATGCTTCGAGAGCCTCAGCTTGATCCAACCCGCAAATCTCTCCCCAACAAGGAGAGATTTTTTATGCCCTTACCATTCCTGACAAAAAGACAATTTGTAACAACGGTATGTGTTTTGCAATCAAAGTAGTAAATTCAACCTTTAAATAAGAACATAAAAAAATGAAAACATCCTACATTGTTATAATTGTAATCGTTGCTATCCTGTTAATTGGTGGTTGTGGTGGCTGCTCAAGCTATAACAACATCGTAAGCCTTGATCAAGCCGCTCAATCTAAATGGGGATCAGTCCAAACTAGTTATCAGCGCCGTGCTGACTTGATTCCGAACCTGGTTGCTACTGTAAAAGGTGTTGCCAATTTCGAAAAAAGCACTTTGGTTGATGTAACCAACGCACGCGCTAAAGCTACTTCAATACAAGTAGACCCAAACAAACTGACTCCTGAAAACGTCCAGAAATTCCAGTCTGCACAAGGCGAATTGAGTGGTGCATTAAGCCGCTTGCTGGTTGCGTCAGAACGCTATCCTGAACTAAAAGCTACTGAAAACTTCAGCGGTTTACAGGCTCAATTGGAGGGCACCGAAAACCGTATATCGGTTGCAAGAAATGATTTCAACGATGCGGTAACGAAATACAATACCAAGATCAAACAGTTCCCGACTAACTTTATTGCCAGGATGGGTGGTTTTACCGAGAAAGGGTATTTCCAGGCAGACGCTGCGGCAGCAAATGCACCTAAGGTTCAATTTTAATTAGTGAATGAGTGAGTTAGTGAATGAGTGAATTATTTTATTACTCACTCATTCACACATTCACTAAATCAATCATTATAAGCCATGCCTATATTTAATGAGGACGAACAGCTGCGTATCCGCAGGGCGATAGAGGATGCCGAACGACATACTTCGGGCCAGATACGTGTTTGTATCGAAAAAAATTGCAACGAAGATGTACTCGACCGCGCAGCTAAATATTTCCACCAGATGGATATGCACAAAACCAAGTTGCGCAATGGGGTATTGATCTACTTGGCTACGGTCGACCGTAAATTTGCTATTATAGGTGATCGCGGTATCAATAAAACCGTTCCGGCCAACTTCTGGGACGATGCTAAAGAGAATATGCTTAACCATTTTAAATATGGCGATTTGGTTGAGGGCATTGTTACCGGGCTTAAAATAGCCGGCGATCATCTGCAAAAATACTTCCCGCACGAGGCCAACGGTTCAAATGAACTATCAGATGATATTGCCTTCATGGACGGCGAATAAAAATTAAGATCATGTTCAAAAAGATATTATTTATTACCTGTTTGATGCTGTGCACACTGCTGGCATTTACACAGGAGCTCCCTCCAAAACCCAATACGCTGGTTACGGATTTCACCAATACGCTATCGGATTCGGAGCAGCAGCAACTGGAGCATAAACTGGTTGCATTTGACGATTCCACCTCTACCCAAATTACGGTGGTGATCCTGAAATCGGTTGGTAGCTACGATATCAATGATTATGCACAACGATTGGGCCGCGCCTGGGGAGTTGGTCAAAAAGGAAAAAACAACGGCGTGGTGATATTGGTAGCCATCGGCGATCGCAAAGTAGCCATTCAAACCGGCTATGGCGTAGAAGGCGTATTACCTGATATTATTACCCACGAGATCATTCAAAATGATATCAGGCCCAATTTTAAAGCAGGCAACTATTATGCAGGTCTTGATGCGGGCACCAACGATATCATTAAGTATGTAAAAGGAGAATACAAATCGCCCAAAAAGCCGCAGCAACAGGCTAAAAACATTGGTGGCAGCGCCATAATACTTATTATTATCGTTGTAGTGATATTGATCATTATTTTCCGCAACCGTGGTGGCGGTGGGCATATCATCGATAGCCGCGGCGGTGCAAGTCCGTTCTGGTGGTTCCTGGGCGGAGCCATGCTTGGCCGTAACAGTGGCGGCTGGGGGGGCTTCTCAGGTGGCGACAGCGGCGGTAGTTGGGGTGGCGGTGGCAGCAGCGGAGATAGCGGAGGTGGCTTCGGCGGTTTCGGCGGCGGCGACTTTGGCGGCGGCGGCAGCAGCGGAAGCTGGTAGATTTTAAATTAGTGATTGAGTGAATTAGCGAATGAGTGATTTTAGAAAGGTTAATTATAATTTACCTTGTAATTTTTCTAATCTTGTCAATCACTAATTCACTTATTCGCTAATTCACTAATTGAACAAATGAAAGACCTTACCTGGAAAAAACTTTCCTCCCATTATATCCATAAAGGCCCATGGGCCACGTTACGAACTGACAAATGCGTAATGCCCAACGGACATATTGTTGAAGATTATTACGTACTTGAATACAGTAATTGGGTAAACGCAGTAGCTATTACCGAGGATAATAAAGTATTGATGGTGCACCAATACCGTCATGCGGCTGAGATCGTTTCGCTGGAAATTCCCGGCGGCGTGATCGATCCGGGAGAAGAACCGCAACACGCCATGCGCCGTGAATTGCTGGAGGAAACCGGCTACCAGTTTGATGACTTTGAACTGCTTACGGTTGTTTATGCTAACCCGTCTACTGCCAACAACCATACCTATTGCTACCTGGCCAAAGGCGGTAAAAAAGTACAGGATCAACACCTGGACGAGCAGGAAGATATCGTAGTAGAAGAATTCACCCTAGCCGAGATAAAAGACCTTTTGTTAAATCATAAAATAGCCCAGGCATTGCACTGCACCGGGCTGTTTTATGCATTGATGAGGTTGGGCGAACTATAGATCAGCTTTTTTGCGGGTATTTGTTTTTCAGATATTTTAATATTTCAGGGAAAAACTCTGCAAAATTCTTGTATTTATTACTCTGCATATAATTATCGTAGATGAAGGGTACCAGGTCTTCCACATAAATAAAATCACTTGCTATTTCGCGTGCCTGCTGACGCTTAAAGGCGCGCTCACTTCGGTATTTCTTGTAAAGGACCGCGGATATCGATCTTACCAAATTTTCATCAAAACAGTATTCCCAGGTGGTGATGTTGTTTCGCTTCATGCCAATATCATCTTTATTGAACAAGTAAGATAATTCATCAATTTGCTGTTTATACTTTTGAAAGAGTTGATTGACATACACATGGCCCCCTTCATGCCAAACCAGGTTATCAAAATCCTTAAATTCAAAATAAGGGTCTTTTTGGCCATTCCCCTCTCTGTCGAAATAACCAGTATTGTAAACCAGCCAGTCAGAAAACTGAGGATTGAGCGTTTTGGTCATGATGGCATGCGAGCCCCAGCTATTCAGCGGGTCGATACAGATATACCAGTGCACATCGGAGTGATACCGGTAAAAATCCTGCAACTTTCCGATGAGTTTACCAGAGTCAACCTTCACCTTCAAGTCATCTCCCCACTTATCATAACGGACCCTATGCTTCTGGTAAAAATCCCAGAATTTGGTATCATAAAAGAAGTCCTTGCATAACTTCATATACTCCAGTACATTTTCTTTGCCGTACATTTTGTACCACTGCAAATCCGCCGGCTCATATATCTTAATATTCGGGAAGTCGCTCATGCACCAGCCGAGCTCTACCAGGTCGGTATAAGTTTTATCAAATGAGATCACCTTTTTCACCGCTGGGTGATCTTTGTATTTACCAAAATATTCCAGGGCCTCCTTACTGTACGCTGATGGATTAGGTTGAGGGTATTTATCAGCCAATATCTGGATAATGGTAAATAACTCTACGCCGGGATGAACGGTTACCTTAAGCTGATCCTGGCAAAAGGCTGATATTGGCAAAAGAGCTATTAAGAGAATATAGGCTGATTTTTTCATTGTGATCGTATTTTCAGTAAAAATCAGATTGGCCCTCGACTTTAAAAGAATACAATTGACGAATACGCTATTATTAATGACGAACCCGCGTTTGTTCAAAAAACGGTTTCATCATTAAAAACTGGCAGTTCGTACATTTTATAGCGAACAGCATTTAAATGCTCTGTATATTTAATGGATGAAGAGCAAGCATATCATATACCTGCATATTGCTGTTTGGAGTTTAATGCTGATCAGCAATATATGGTTCGCTTATTCAAGAAACCTTAGTGCTCCCGACCATGCTGCCGGCGCGCTTAGTTCAATTAAAATTTTAATCATCCAAACGGGCTACCTGGCTATACCGGTTTTCTGCTTTTACTGCGCCTATTATTTTGTAGCTCCTCGATTATTTGTTGCACGGAAATATTTCAAGGCCGTCTTAATATTTCTACTCACGGTAGCGGGGGCTGTGGTATTAAGATATTCACTGGAGTATTTTTTCTTTTTGCCTGTATTGGGATTCGATAATTACAGAGGGCACCCATGGCCGGTTTCTGACTTTACCGAGAACGTATTCTGGTATTATTTTCCTAAATACTTTATATACGGACTGATGTACTTTTTTGCGGAAAATTGGCATAAAACAAGGCAGCTGCAGCAAGAGCTACAAAAGGAAAAATCAACGGCAGAACTGGCCTTTCTGAGGTCTCAACTTAACCCACATTTTTTGTTCAATACGTTGAATGATATCTATTCGCTTACTTATCAAAAATCGGATCAGGCACCAGAAGCAGTGCTGAAACTTTCGGAACTTTTGCGCTACATGCTTCGTGAGGGAACGGAGGATTTTATGCCGCTGGCGCAGGAAATACAATACCTGGAAACGTTGATAAAACTGCAATTAATCAGCGCCAAAGGGAATGCCCACATTCAAATGGCTGCAGAAGGTGTTTTAGGAGAATACACAGTCGCTTCACTGCTGTTTGTCTCTTTTGTGGAAAATGCTTTTAAGCATGGCGTATTAAACGATCCGTCAAACCCGGTCCGTATAAAACTGCTAACAGGTGACGGTAATATTTGCTTTTCGGTTAGCAACAAAAAAAACCAGGACCAGAAAGATAAAACAGGCGGAATTGGACTGAGCAACGTCCGTCGCAGATTGGAGTTGATGTATCCTAACCGACACCAACTAGACATTATTGACGATCAGGAACATTATAACGTTAACTTGCTACTAAAAACTGCATGAGTATCCGCTGCCTGATCATTGACGATAAACCTTTGGCCATTGATATATTGGCGGACTATACACGGAAAATCCCCTTTCTGGAACTAGTAGAATCAACAACAAATCCTATTGAAGGGTTATCTATCATCCGCGAGCAAGACATCGACCTGGTTTTCCTCGATATACAAATGCCGGAGTTGACCGGCCTACAATTTGTGAAGATAGCAGGTAAGCAATGTAAAGTGATATTGACTACTGCTTACTCCAAGTATGCACTCGACGGCTTCGAGCATGGTGTGATCGATTACCTTCTTAAACCCATAGCATTTGAGAGATTTTACCGCGCTGCAGAAAAAGCGAAGCAGGTTATTAGCAAATCAACGGACAAGAGTGTTCAAACAAGTCTGGAAACAGCTCCGGAATACCTCTTTGTAAAAACAGAGCATCGGATACAAAAAGTCAATCTAAAAGACATTCTGTTTATTGAGGGGCTGCAGAACTACATATCAATTAACACGTCCAATGAACGGGTGCTTAGCCTGCAAACATTGAAAAAGATCGGAGAGTCGCTTCCCGCAAAAGACTTTATAAGGGTGCATAAGTCATACATTGTTGCGCTGAGGCATATCTCAGCCATTGAGCGCAGCCGGATATTCATTGGCGATACCGTTATTCCTGTTGGTGATAATTATCGGGAAGCTTTTTATGGGATTGTGGATAGAGGATAACTCTGGGTTAATTGCCAACAAAGAAAGAATAATTAAGGTGGCATGAGTATACGTTTAATTGCCAATGAGAATATTTCGTGGCGAATTAAAAAGTTCATTCCTCAATGGAACATTCTTCCTGCAAATGAAATTAATAAGGGCAAAGATTATCAGACATTTTCATTTGGAAATACGCTAAGGAAAACGAGTATACCATTTTAACTTTCGATGAGGATTTTACCGAAATACAGAATTTACTTTCATTCCCACCGAAAATAATCTGGCTGCGAACGGGCAATATCGGAACAGAAGAAATCTGCAGCCGGTTACCGCCCCTTGAGGGAGAAATAAATGCCTTCCTCAACAACGACGAGTCAGGGATATATGAAATCTATATTTGAGGATTCCTTCTAAACAAAAAACGCCATTGCTTTCACAATGGCGTTTTTAGTATCAACAAAGTCAATTACGACATTTTTAGCTTTTTCTGGATATCGGCTACGTAACCTTTAAATTTCTTATCGGTATCGATAAGGTCTTCTACTGTCTGACAAGCGTAGATCACGGTTGAGTGATCGCGGCCTCCGAAGAAGCTGCCGATTGATTTTAGTGAGCTCTTGGTATGTGCCTTTGCCAGGTACATAGATATCTGACGGGCCTGAACGATCTCGCGTTTGCGGGTTTGAGATTTCACCATCTCGATCGGCACTTCAAAATACTCGCATACCAGGCTCTGGATATACTCCATTGAAATTTCTTTTGAAGAATTTTTTACAAAGTTCTTCAACATCTGTTTCGCCAGGTTCAGGTCGATCTCCTTACGATTCAGGGTTGACTGAGCCAGCAGGGATACCATAGCCCCTTCCAGCTCACGCACGTTATTATCAATGTTGTGGGCTACATATTCAACCACGTCATTTGATAACTCGATACCATCCTGGTAGATCTTATTTTTAAGGATCGCCATACGCGTCTCCAGATCAGGAACCTGCAGATCGGCTGATAACCCCCATTTAAAACGTGACAATAAACGTTCTTCCAAACCAGCCAGATCTTTAGGCGCTTTATCTGATGTAATGATCAGCTGTTTGCCCGACTGGTGCAGGTGATTGAAAATATGGAAGAAGAAATCCTGTGTTTTTTCCTTACCGGCAAAGTTGTGCACATCATCCATGATCAGCACATCAATAGCCTGGTAAAAGTTTACAAAGTCGTTAATGTTATTGTGCTTAAGCGCGTCAACGAATTGTTGAGTGAACTTCTCGCATGATACATAAAGCACCAATTTATCCGGTAGCTTTACGCGAATTTCGTTACCTATGGCTTGTGCCAGGTGAGTTTTACCTAAACCAACACCGCCATATATCATCAATGGGTTGAATGAGGTACCGCCCGGTTTTGCCGCTACGGCATATCCGGCAGAACGGGCCAAACGATTACAGTCACCCTCAACAAAGTTTTCGAAGGTGTAGTTTGGATTCAGTTGCGGATCTACATTTAGTTTTTTCAAGCCTGGTATCACAAAAGGATTTTTGATATCCTTATTAATTGATATAGGAACAGGCATGGATTGATTCTTTGTCTCGGCACCATTGCCGGTCGACGGCATATTGGTGGTGTACGGTTTACTCGATGATTGCTCTACTACAATATTGTATTCGAGGCGTCCTTCTTCTCCAAGCTGCTTCTTTATAGTTTTACGCAGCAAACCTACATAATGTTCTTCCAGCCATTCGTAGAAGAACAAACTTGGCACTTGTATCGTCAGGACGCTTCCTTCCATGCGCAAGGCCTTGATTGGCTCGAACCAAGTCTTATAGCTTTGCGCCGGGATGTTGTCTTTAATGATTTGAAGGCAGCTATTCCAAACGTTTGTACAAGTTTTATCCATATATATTTTATTAAAATCTTGATTTTCACCCCCTCAGCGACTCATCAAAAGGGCCTGTTACGGAACATCGAATATTCAAAAAAAAACCTTATTAAAAAATTAAATTTTAAAATTTTATCTAAATAATTCACCTTTAATTAACACTTAATATTGCGCTTTTTCTAAAGAAAAATCCTATATTCTGCATTTCTTCCAGAATATTGCCTCTCCGCATTGCTAAGGCATTTTTTTCATTTTCGTCACGCAACTCACGCACTTTATCAACATATGTTTATACTGTTTACGTTAACAGATACTTAATTGTTTGGCGAAAAAACACGGAATAATAACAATCGTTAAAATCCCATTCTACAAGATAATAATTTTATTTGAAAAAGAACAATCAGATATTTATCTGATATAATACAGCAATTCCAGCCTTATTGTTTAATATTCGCCGAAAACAGCCCGAAGACAGTTGGCTATTTCACCCAGTGTTGCATAACCTTCTACGGCTGCTAATATATAAGGCATCAGGTTAGCCTCTCCTTTTGCAGCATCACCAAGTTGCTGAAGTGCCTCATGCACAGCTTTATTATCCCTGGATGCCTTGAGCGCATTAATTTTATCAATCTGCATTTTACGGATGGAGTCATCAACCCGGAAAATATTTTCGGCAGGAGCTTCTTCCTGCACAAAGCGGTTTACACCTACAATAACCCGCTCACCGCTTTCAATTTCATTTTGGTATTCGTAAGCTGAGCTGGCAATCTCCTGCTGGATGTAGTCCTGCTCAATAGCCTTCACGGCGCCGCCCATAGCGTCTATCTTATCAATATATAATTGTGCGGCTTTTTCCAATTCATTGGTCAGCTCCTCTATAAAATAGGAGCCTGCCATTGGATCAACCGTATCAGTCACACCGCTTTCAAAAGCGATGATCTGCTGCGTACGCAGAGCGATCTTTGCTGCTGCTTCAGTTGGCAACGAAAGCGCTTCGTCATAACCATTGGTATGTAATGATTGTGTCCCGCCTAACACCGCTGCCAATGCCTGGTTGCTTACACGGACAATATTATTCATGGGTTGCTGAGCAGTCAATGTTGAACCGCCGGTTTGGGTATGAAAACGGAGCTTTTGAGCACCTGCATCAGTCGCGCCCAGTTCCTTTGTAATATGCGCCCACATCCTTCGCGCTGCCCTAAACTTGGCGATTTCCTCAAAGAAATTATTATGGCAATTAAAGAAGAAGGATAGTCTCTTCGCAAATACATTAATATCTAATCCCTTGTTTAAAGCAGCCTGCAAATAAGCTTTACCGTTAGCTAAAGTAAAAGCAAGTTCCTGCACTGCGGTTGACCCTGCTTCGCGGATATGATAACCTGATATGGAGATGGTATTCCATTTAGGTACTTCTTTACTACAGTATTCAAACACATCAGTGATCAGTCGCATAGATGGACCAGGCGGGTAGATATAAGTGCCCCGTGCCGCGTACTCCTTTAATATATCATTCTGTATTGTACCTGACAGTTGCTTCAGATCCGCGCCCTGTTTTTTTGCTAACGCGATGTACATCGCCAACAAAATAGAAGCCGTCGCATTGATGGTCATGGACGTGGTGATATCTTTTAGCTGGATACCCTCAAACAAAACCTCGATATCTTTTAACGAATCAATAGCTACACCTACCTTTCCTACTTCCCCATCGGCAAAGACGCTATCTGAGTCATAGCCGATTTGCGTTGGCAAATCAAAAGCCACCGAAAGGCCCATAGTGCCCTGGCTTAGCAGATAGTGGTACCGTTTGTTTGATTCCTCGGCAGTTGAAAACCCGGCATACTGACGCATCGTCCAGGGTTTGCCGCGGTACATATCTTTCTGAATGCCCCGCGTAAACGGAAATTCACCAGGAAGTTCATTCATCGCCGACGGCTGACAATAAACTTCCTTTATCTCAATTCCTGAAGTGGTAATGAATTTTTTACCAGACATTTTGATTTCGGATTTCGGATTTACGATTTCGGATTTAAAATAGCTCAATATGTAAATTCGACATTGAACATTCGAAATTCGAAATTAAAACAGCGTTTCCATATCTTCCCTTACGATCTTCAAAGCAATATCATAAGGGTTATCTTCCAGGTGGCTCAAATGCGCTAACACGGTTTTGCAAAGGTCAAGACCTGTTGCTGTTTCCGGCAATGCTTTTACCGCGTTGGTTACAACGCTTAGGGTATCATCCTTAACACGGGTAACAACCGTCCAGGCACGACTGCTTACATATACCTGCTGGGTAATGTTGTGCTGAAATTCGGTACGAATTTCGTTCGTTACAACGGCGTATAATTCTACAGCAGAAAGCCCTGTACCATTCAACCGCACCAGCATATTTGCAGGGTTTACACGTTCGATAAATAAAACAACACGCTCATAGGCCTGCAAACGCAATGGCAACGTCTGATTACTGATGGTCTTTTTTAATTCCATCAACTGCAGGCTTTCTGATTTATCCAGGTAGGGTTTTATCAAATAAAAGGCTACATAAACCGTGGCGATACCGGCCATGGTATATTTCAGAATGTCGAATAAATAGTTTGTTAGCACCATATTTTTTATGTTAGGCAAAGGTCATAATAATTGACAGGCAACAAAAATCTGCAATTTACCTTATATTTGTATGTTTAATTTAAAATAAGATGAGTACTGTTGTTGAAAATGCATTGGCGCCAGTTAGCTTTACACAAGGTGCTGTTAAAGAGTTAAATAAATTAAAGGACCAGCAAGAGATAGGTGATAATTTCGGTCTCCGGGTTGGTGTTGAAGGCGGCGGTTGTTCCGGCATGAACTACATTTTAGGTTTTGACCAGAAGAAGGACGGAGATCAGGAATACATTATCGAAGGTATAAAAGTATTTATGCATAAAGCGCATGGCTTATACCTGGCGGGTATGCAGATCGATTTCCAGGATGGCCTGAATGCACGTGGATTCACTTTCAATAACCCGAATGCCGCCAGCACTTGCGGCTGCGGATCGTCATTCTCTGTTTAATCATATTTATTAAAATATTTATGAAAAGCATTCGCTGGTTAGCGGATGCTTTTTTATTTTAATCGATTAGTCGATTACTCTTCATGTGCACACCGTACGTAATAATCATATAAGTCTTTAGTCCTATTTTTTATAAGATTCAGATATTCAGAGGAGTTTGTCAGCCCTTCTATCGTGCCCCCCGAATAAGCTTTGTTATTTACAGTTTCTATTAATTTTACTTCATTGTCCCTAAAACTAATCCACGACTTTTGTGCAGCTATCAGCTTCTTCTTTTCTTCCACGTTTAGTATTCCCAGCAGCTTTTTATAATATTTATTAAGCAATAAATCGTACTCTTTGGCCTGATTATAAGTAGCCTCGCTCATTCCGCCATCTGTATAGTCCAATTTGATACATTTTTCAGTTAAGCGTTCTATCCTAAAAGTATCAACTGCAAACTCTGATGCTATTGGGCCGTATTTTTTGCTTTTAATCTTTTCTTTAAATCCTGGCACTTCTTTTTCGACGTCCAGCTTTAATTTGAACTCGATTTCCGGAGTTACCTGAACTGCTGGTTTGTCAAAATTTTGCGCATATAAAGTATTCTTTACCACTAAAAATACGGCCAGAACAAATAAGTATTTTCTCATAAGGTTTAATAAGACTATTCATTAAACAGTGCCCCGAAATTAATATTAATTGATTGATGCTTAGTTTAGATTAATATCCTCTTCGATAAAACCTAAATTATTACTTCTGACGGTTGAATTTTCTCCTAATAGGCAAGAAAATCTACTTTATGTATTATTCCTGATACTTTAAAAATAAATATGTGACATATAGGAACATTTTAGTTGCATTATACGTAATAAGCAGCTGTGATTAGCTATATATTTTTTGTGTTGTGAAAGTTTTTAAATACATTCAACCCATCTTACCTGCAGTCCTAGTATCAAATCCTGGATCAAAGTCGCTTTTTACACAATCAATCACCCTATTTTAAGCTATGAAGTATTTCTACATTCTTCTGTTTTCCTTATTTACCACTACGGTTTGTAATGCCCAGTTATTAAAGCCAGGCTTCGACGCCAAAGAGTACCTGGAAATGCTTCGCATATCGCGGCAGCAATTTAATGACCCTATTAAAGACGATCACACCCCATTGCCTAAACAGTACGGGCTGGTTTATCGCTCGCCTGAAGGCCCGTTGAAAAATCGCTGGGACCTGTGGGTAAACAACAAAGGTATTGCTGTTATCAGTATTCGAGGCACAACCCAATCAGAATTGAGCTGGCTCGAAAACTTTTATGCGGCTATGGTACCTGCCAGTGGCAAACTGCACGTAAGCGATTCAGAAGAATTTGCTTATAACCTGGCTGCTAATCCAAAAGCAGGGGTACATGTTGGCTGGCTGTTGGGTTTGGCTGAACTCTCAAAAACCATCTTACCCAAAATTTATTGGCTGAACCAGGTAAAAGGTGTCAAAAACTTTATCATAGTTGGCCATAGCCAGGGTGCTGCTATTGCGTGTTTGTTACGTTCGTACTTAGGCGATTTGCAAAGCAAACAATTGCTTGGCAATGATATCACCTTCAAAACTTATTGCAGCGCTCCGCCAAAACCGGGTAATATTTACTATAGCTACGACTTTAACTACCTGACCCGCAATGGTTGGTGTGTATCTGTAGTAAACGCAGCCGACTGGGTTCCGCAAACACCGTTCACTATCCAGACGATCAGCAACTTCAATACACCAAATCCATTTGTTAACATAAATGAGGAAATAAAGAAACAACCTTTCTTTAAGCGCCTTTACGTAAAACACATATATAACAAATTAAAAAAAGCGCCTGAGAATGCTCAGAATACGCATGAAGAATATCTTGGTAAACTGGCCTTTACATTTGTACAAAAACAATTACCAAAATTCAAAGAGCCTGTTTACTTAAAAGACAATAGCTTCACTGCCTGCGGTGCCCCTATCATTTTAATGCCCGATAACACTTACCGCAAGCAATTCCCTGATGATCCTAAGGATGTTTTTGAACATCATATGTTCTGGCCATATTACTACCTGGCCCAGGCAGAATATTTAAATCAATAAAGGTTGTAACAAACCGGCGTATCGTATAGTCATATAGCACAGAATTCTGATTTACGGTATGCCGGTAAGAACCTCACTCAAAGAGAACATTTCGATAGCACTACAATCCATAGCCGGCAACAGGCTGAGGACCTCGCTTACTTCGCTTATTATTGCCATTGGCATTATGGCTTTGGTGGGTATTTTAACAGCCATCGGCGGCATCCAAAATAATCTGAACGATGCTTTTGCCAGCTTAGGTGCCAATTCATTTACACTGCAAAACCGGGGTGAGGGGCTGAATTTTGGCGGAGGCGGTCACAGAAAAGTATATCCTTCCATTACCTATGAGCAGGCTGCCCGTTTCAAAGCGCAGTTTAAATTACCGGTGAGCACATCTGTCAACCTTAGCGTAACAGGTACTGCAGTAGCCAAATATGGTAATGTTAAAACCAATCCCAACATTTCAGTTACTGGTTCTGATGAAAATTACCTGATAACGAGCGGACGAAAAATAGGTTTCGGGAGAGATTTTTCTTCTTCGGAATTAGAACATGGAGATAATGTGGTGATGATCGGTGACGATATCAGGAAGCGTCTTTTTAAAAATGAAGACCCTATCAATAAACTCATCTTTATAGGCAATTATAAATTCAGGATAGTAGGCGTATTTGCATCCAAAGGTTCCAGTTCAGGCTTTGGTGGCGATAAATTTTGCGTTATCCCGGTTTTAAAAGCCAAACAGATGGATACGCTAAAAAATATCTCATTTAATGTAACGGTAAAAACAACCAGTCCAGGTGTTTTAGATGCTACTATAGGTGAAGCTACTTCAACATTCCGCAACATTCGGGGTTTAAATATCTCACAGGCAGATAATTTTGAAATATCAAGAAGCGACTCCATTCAAAAAGAACTGGACAGCAATATCGCTGCTTTGACTGTCGGTGGTTCAGCTATCGGTTTTATCACCCTGGTTGGCGCTGCTATCGGTTTGATGAATATTATGCTGGTTTCGGTCACTGAACGCACACGCGAGATCGGTGTACGTAAGGCCATTGGCGCTACACCTGCCATCATCCGCAAACAGTTTTTGATAGAAGCCATTGTGATTTGCCTGATCGGTGGTGTTGGGGGTATGATACTCGGTATAGCCGTAGGCAACCTGATAGCAGTCCAAATTAGCGGCTCATTCGTTATACCATGGTTTTGGCTTACAGTGGCCATTATCCTTTGTACAGCAATCGGCTTAATATCCGGATATTATCCTGCAAATAAAGCCTCCAAGCTAGACCCTATTGACTCTTTAAGATACGAATAGAGGCGAAGGTAAAGCTGAAAGGCAAAAGCTAAAAGTCTTCTTACTTTCCAGAAAAATAAAACTGCAAATCAGTAAACAATAATTTTCCTGCAGATGTTTAAGTATTATAAGTCCTTATAACACAATCTCCTAAATTTTTCATCCGATATTTTCTATTCATTCAGCCTGCTGACGCATTGGCTAAATAAATAGAATAACTGGTGCGGTACTTAAATTTAATTGATATGAAAACGGGAAAATTAGTCATCTTGATCATTTACATGGTAATGATTGGATTGACCACTGCATTTGCACAAAGCAAAAAGGAGAAAATTGAAGATCTGACAAAAAAAGTGGACAGCCTTCAAAAGTCATTGTTCACTAAAAATGAAAGTTTGGTTCAAACCCAAATAAAACTGGCGAAGCTAGAGGGCGCAAGAGATACTCATAATGAAGAGATACAACGGCTTGAAAAGAAAACTGACAGCCTGAAAGATGCACTTATTACCAGAAATATGACTGTGGAAAGCCAGGCATCTAAAATAGCTCAATTGAATAAAGATTTGAGTGGATTGCAAGCACAGCAAAAAGAATGGACCAGCAAAAATGACACATTAGCCGCTCAGTTAAATTCTCTGAAACCAAAATCAAACGACACCGCGGCAACAACAACTGCAAAAGATCCGGTTAAAGACACAACAAAACCAGCGGGAGCTACGAAGGAAGAAGGGAAAACGGTAACATCTCCGGGCAATAAACAAGACCCGATAGTTAAGAATTGACCCGGGGTGAAACAGCGCCAGGATTCAAGAATCAGGATTTTTTTTCTTGATTCTTGGCTCCTGATTCTTGAATCTATTTTAACAAAAGTGTATTTTTCAGCGGGTAATCCAGCAGCAGGCGTTGTACATACGGGGTATCAAGTGCCTTTTTAAAAGCAGAGGCATGGCGCAAGTGGTGCATATCGCTCGACATGAAATCAACAATTTCATTATCTACCATTGCTTCGGCCATTTTTTTGGCATCCTTGCCATAGTAACCTGTTAACGATATGGTGTTAATTTGCAGGTCGCAACCCCAGTCGCGCAGGTTTTTTAATTGCTCAATATCCAGGTAAGAATACCTTTCGGGGTGAGCAAGAATAGGCTTGTACCCTAATTCCTTCATACGTTGTATCACCCCTATAACATTCATCGGGAGGCTGATAAATGAGAGTTCGAACAACGCATAATTATCCCCCATCGTGAACAACTTGTGCTCATTTACCCGGGTTTCAAATGTTTCATCGAAATAATGTTCAGCGGCAGCTTCTACTTCGATATCGATCATCTGCCTTTTGAGTTCTGTTTTTAAGATTGCAAGTGCATTACCGATAGTCTCTGGCGTATTCCGGTAATAATCGGCCATTACGTGAGGCGTAGCAATGATCTTTTTGATACCCGACTCCATCATCCTTGTGATCAGATCAATGGATTGGCTCACATCCTGTGCACCGTCATCAATACCCGGCAGGACATGCGAGTGCATATCAACCGCTATCGATTCATAGTTCACCGGGGTAAGGGTATCTTTCTTCTTAAAAAAACTAAACATTATTACCTGTTAGCGTACTGTTCATTATAATATTGCTGATAATGACCTGATGTCACGTCAGTGAGCCATTCTTCATTGGCCAGGTACCAGTCAACCGTTTTCTCTAATCCTTCTTCAAAAGTGATGCCTGGCATCCAGCCCAATTCATTTTTGAGCTTGGTGGCATCAATAGCATATCTTAGATCGTGCCCGGCACGATCAGTTACAAAAGTGATCAGTTTAGCCGATTCGCCTTCTGCCCTGCCTAGTTTCTTATCCAATATTGAACAAAGCAGCCTGATCAAATCAATATTTTTCCATTCATTATGGCCGCCGATATTGTAGGTCATTCCTGTCTTTGCCTTATGAAATATAAGGTCAATAGCCCGCGCATGATCCTCTACCCAAAGCCAATCTCTCACATTCTCCCCCTTCCCATATACGGGTACGGGTTTATTTTGTTTTATATTATTGATAGCCAGCGGAATCAACTTCTCAGGAAAGTGAAATGAACCGTAATTATTTGAACAGTTAGAGATCACGATATCCAACCCGTAAGTATCATGATATGCCCTTACAAAATGGTCGGAACTTGCTTTCGATGCGGAATAAGGCGAATGCGGGTCGTAATTGGTGGTTTCGGTGAACATACCATCTTCGCCAAGAGTGCCATATACTTCATCAGTCGATACATGATAAAAACGGGTTTTATCATAATTCCCTTTCCAGTAATTACGGGCAGCGTTTAATAATGTTACCGTACCTACCACATTCGTCATCACAAACTCCAGCGGGCTGGCGATCGAACGGTCAACATGCGATTCAGCCGCCAAATGGATCACAGCATCGGGTTGTTCCGTTTCAAAAAGTTCATTAATGAAATCAGTATCCGTAATATCCCCTTTTACAAAGCGATAGTTAGATAAGTGCTCAATATCTTTTAAGTTAGCCAGGTTACCGGCGTAGGTTAGCTTATCAAGATTGATAATGGTATAGTCCGGGTAATTTTTCACAAACCGGCGCACAACATGCGACCCGATAAATCCTGCTCCTCCCGTAATAACTATTTTCTGCATGTTCTTATTCTAAAATTATTGGATAGGGTTTTGTGAAATGTACTTTTCCCAAGCCCAGGCTGATGACATCATCGCATCGATACCAAGCTCCGCTTTCCAATGCAATTTCTGTTCAGACTTGGATACATTACCCCATACCTGCTCCACATCGCCCGCACGGCGCGGACCAATTGAGTAATTCAATTTCTCGCCAGTAACCCGCTCAAAAGCTTTGATGATCTCCAGCACCGTATTGCCATTACCGGTACCAATGTTGAATACATCATAACCTTTAAATTCATCTTTCTCCATCAATCGTAAAGCAGCTACGTGAGCTTTTGCCAGATCAACGACATGGATATAATCACGAACGCAGCTACCGTCCTTGGTATTATAGTCATCGCCAAAAACAGTTATTTTTTCACGCTTCCCAATAGCGGTTTGTGTGATAAATGGCACCAGGTTTTGCGGAACGCCGATAGGCAATTCGCCAATTAAAGCGGTTTCATGTGCGCCAACCGGGTTGAAATATCTTAAGGCGATCACTTTATATGGTGATCCTGCAGCTACTGTATCAAATAAAATCTCCTCAGCTATTTGCTTGGTGTTGCCATAAGGCGACTGCGCTGGTTTAATAGGCGCCTGCTCGGTAACCGGCAATACATCGGGCTGCCCGTAAACTGTACAACTTGATGAAAACACAAAGTTGATCGGTTTGCCATAGTAGCTTTCGAGCAAATTGATCAGCGAATAAATATTGTTACGATAGTATTTTAAAGGTTGCTGAACCGACTCACCTACTGCCTTAAAAGCAGCAAAATGGATAACGCCCGCAATATCGGGTTCGGCAGTTGCCAGGTTCTGTACAGCATGTTCATCGCTCAGATCAAGCTCATGAAATACCGGGCGTTTGCCACTTATTTTGGTGATCTGGTCTAATATTTTAGGTTGAGAGTTGGAAAGGTCATCCACTATCACAGGCTCAAAACCGGCATTGATCAATTCAACCACTGTATGCGAACCTATGTAACCAAGTCCGCCGGTAACTAATATTTTCGACATTATCTTCTATTATAATAGGTAAAATCTTTATGCTGAATCTCCTGCGCGGACAGCGATTTGAAGTAATCAAATGTAATTTTCAAACCCTCGCTCCGTGATACTTTTGGCTCCCATCCCAAAATCTCCCTTGCTTTGGTTATATCAGGCCGGCGTTGCTTCGGATCATTTACCGGAAGTGGTTTGCTTACTAACTTTTGATCGGTTCCAGTTAATTTGATGATCTCTTCACCAAATTCCTTTATCGTGATCTCATCCGGGTTACCGATGTTCATCGGTAAAATATAATCGCTGAACAACAGGCGATAGATACCCTCTACCAGGTCATCCACATAACAGAACGAGCGAGTTTGAGAGCCATCGCCAAACATAGTTAATGGTTCGCCCCTCAAAGCCTGACCGATAAATGCCGGCAACACGCGGCCATCATTCAGGCGCATACGCGGGCCATAGGTATTAAATATCCTTACGATTCGGGTTTCCAGGCCATGAAATGTATGATAAGCCATTGTTATGGCCTCCTGGAAACGTTTGGCTTCGTCATATACCCCACGCGGGCCAACCGGGTTTACATTACCCCAATATTCTTCGGGCTGCGGGTTCACGGTTGGGTCGCCATATACTTCTGATGTAGAAGCGATCAGCATCCGCGCTTTTTTCGAACGAGCTAAACCCAAAAGATTGTGTGTACCTAACGAACCTACTTTTAAGGTTTGAATCGGAATTTTTAAATAATCTATCGGGCTGGCAGGTGAAGCAAAATGAAGGATATAATGCAGCTCACCCGGTACATAAACAAACTTAGATACATCGTTCTGATAGAACTCGAAATTCGGGAGCTTAAACAGGTGGGCAATGTTGCGCAGGTCGCCGGTGATCAAGTTATCCATTCCGATAACAAAAAAATCTTCCTTAATAAAGCGGTCGCATAAGTGCGAGCCTAAAAAGCCGGCGGCTCCTGTTATCAGTACCCGTTTACGGTTGTCCATTATCCTATAACTTTTCTGCCTATGCTGTTATAATAAAACCCGCAATCGATCATTTTTTGCAGATCGTACAGGTTACGGCCATCAAAAATAACTTTATTTTTCAGTTGATTCTCAAGCAATTCAAAATCCGGTGTACGGAATACCGACCACTCGGTTACGATCAGTAAAGCATCCGCTCCAATAAGCGCATCGTATTGATTTGCAGCATAGCTGATTTTATCGCCCAATAAAGTTTTTACGTTATTCATTGCCTCAGGGTCAAAGGCAGTTACTGATGCGCCTTCTTTCAATAACTCCTCGATTACGTACAGCGACGGCGCTTCGCGGACATCATCCGTTTCAGGCTTGAATGCCAAGCCCCATATGGCAAATTTTTTGCCCTTGATATCTCCCTTAAAGTATTTCTTTACCTTCTCAACCAGTGATTTCTTTTGAATCTCGTTCACTTTCATTACTGAATTAAGAATCTTGAAATCATATGCATTCTCTTCGGCCGATTTTGCCAATGCCTGCACATCCTTGGGAAAGCAACTGCCGCCATAACCAATACCCGAGAACAAAAAGCGGCGACCGATACGATCATCCGAACCAATACCGCGACGTACCATATCTACATCAGCACCAACCAGTTCGCACATATTGGCAATCTCATTCATGAAAGAAATTTTGGTTGCCAGGAAAGAATTAGCCGCATATTTAGTTAACTCGGACGAGCGTTCATCCATATAAATAATAGGGTTACCCTGGCGTACATAGGGCCCATAAAGTTCACCCATCAATTTGCGGGCGCGTTCGTCTACAGTACCAATCACTACGCGATCCGGTTTCATAAAGTCGTCCACGGCAACACCTTCGCGTAAAAATTCCGGGTTAGATACCACCGCAAATTCAACTTCAGTATGTTGTTTCATAATGGCAGTTACTTTATCGGCGGTGCCTACCGGCACAGTCGATTTGGTAACGATCACCTTATATTCTTTTAGCAGTTTGGCTATATCTTTTGCGGCGCCCAACACATAGCTCAGGTCGGCAGCGCCGTCGCCACCCGGAGGGGTTGGCAGTGCAAGGAAAATGATTTTTGCTTCGGCAATAGCCTCGGCGAGATTGGTGGTAAAATGTAACCTGTTTTGATTGATGTTCCGGTTAAATAATTGTTCGAGACCTGGTTCATAGATCGGCACCTGGCCGTTCTTCATCATCTCTACTTTTTTCTCGTTAATATCTACACATATAACCTGGTTTCCGGTATCGGCTAAACAGGTGCCAGTAACTAAACCTACGTAACCTGTTCCAACCACAGCAATTTTCATAGTGTTATTTGTTTTTTAGTGGATATGAACCTATCATGGCTAATTAATTTTTTTAGTGCAGACATGATGGTTTCATATTTATTTATGTTTTTATAGTTAGTACTTTTGCCCCGCGAAGGTAACAATTTCAAATTCAATGTTGCTGTTTTACAACTTAGGTGTCAGGCTTTATTTCATTTTGATATTTTTTGCTTCTTTTTTTAACAAAAAAGCAAAACTTTGGATCAATGGCCGAAAAAACAGCGACTACAAGCAATTCAGTAAAAGCGCATGGTTCCACTTCGCATCCCTCGGCGAATATGAGCAAGGCCTTCCTGTTTTGATAGCTTACCGGGAGAAATATCATCATACAAAAATTATCATAACGTTTTTTTCGCCTTCTGGTTTTGAGATCAGGAAAAATACATCTCACGCCGATGCTGTTTACTACCTTCCGCTGGACACAAAGTCAAACGCCCGGAAGTTTATTGATGCCATCGATCCGGCTATAGCTGTATTTACCAAATACGAATACTGGTATCACTTTTTTAATGAGTTGCACGAGAGAGAAATTCCATTGTATCTCATTTCAGGAATTTTCAGATCAAACCAGGTATTCTTTAAATGGTATGGCAGTCTGCATCGTAAAATGCTTAATTGCGTGTCGCGCTTTTTTGTGCAGGATAAGAATTCTAAACACCTTTTGCAGGGCATCGGGATCAGTTATGTTTCTGTAAGTGGTGATACCCGTTTCGATCGGGTTTGGGCCAATGCTCAAAACCCGAAGTCATTCCCCGCAATTGCTGAGTTTACGCAAGGCAAAAAAACATTCATAGCCGGCAGCACCTGGCCCGAAGATGAGATGTTATTAGCTAAAATGACCGCAGGTCACCCTGATTGGAAGTTCATTTTCGCGCCACACGAGATAAAGGAAGAAAAGATCAATAAACTGACAGAGCTACTACCAGCCAACTCTTCAGTAAAATACTCACAACTCACTACTAACTATTCATCACAAACGCTGATCATTGACAACATTGGTATGCTATCATCTCTGTATCAATACAGTCATATCGCCTACATCGGCGGTGGCTTCGGGGTTGGTATACATAACACGCTTGAGGCTGCAGCTTTTGGATTGCCCGTCATCTTTGGGCCGAATTATAATAAATTTAAAGAGGCCAAGGATTTGATTGCATTGCAAGTTGGATTCAGTATCAAAGATGAAAGAGAATTGAAAAAGGCTTTCGACTTTCTGACTGAAGATAAATCTCGTTATCAATCTATCGGCAAAAAGATCGTGGAGTATGTAAAAGAGCATACTGGCGCGACGGAGATGATTATGGGATATCTTGCCTCCGAATAACAATGTTTTTCAATTGAATTCTGCAATCTTCTCCATTATTCTTAATATTGCCCGTTATGGGCTTTTTACAAATTCCCGGACTAGGCAGAGTACATTATCATGAATATGGCAGCGGCGATAAACCAATGCTGGCCTTTCATGGCTATGGCATGACCGGGAAGCAGTTCCATGTATTAAAGGATTCCATCCTGACCAAATACCACGTTTGTGGCTTCGATCATTTTTTTCATGGCGAAAGTGCATTAGAGGGCTGGACAGAGGAACACATTTTAGCAGGCATGCCCAAAAAGCTGGTAAAAAGTTACCTGGAAGAGTGGTTTAAGGTTTACGGGAAGCAGAAAGTGTCACTCATAGCCTATTCCATCGGGGCAAAGCTGGCTTTGATCCTGCTGGAAGAATTTCCGGAATGGATAGATGAGATCATTTTGATGGCGCCAGATGGTTTGTCGGTTTATAAAGGCTTTGATTTTCTGACCAACAAAGCCATCGGTAAATACTTTTTCCGCAACGCCACCAAAAGCAAGTGGATGGCCCCTGCGCTTTTGAGAAATCTTAGAAGACTGCGTATCATCGATGACAATCTTTACAACATCGCCTATAACGAGATCGATACCGAAAAGAAACGCCTGGATGTTTATTACACCCTCAACCTAATTCGACAGCTTCAACCCGATACAGATAAGATAATTAAGCTACTCGATTACCATCCGATAAAATGCACCATTATATTTGGTAAGGATGACAAGCTATTCCCAAAGTCTACTGCCAAATCGTTTACCGATCAATTAACCAAAGCTGAAATACATGAAGTGCCGTTGGGCCATTGGTTGGTTGTGCCTGCTTTGGATGAGTATTTATTAGATTTGTCTGAATGATACCTCAGCGCAGCAACCGGCTCATCAAAAAACTGTTCGCCCCTTACCTGGCTTACAGGCTGCGTAAGGCTTTTAAGGCGCTAAAGCATGATGAGGTAGAAGTGCTTCCGTGTCACTCTGTATTGCTGTTGTGCAATCACTTTAGCTGGTGGGACGGTTTCTTCGCCGGCCATTTGGCCCACAATTATCTAAAGCGCGATTTCTTTATCATGATGCAGGAGGACCATCTGCAAAAACGGATGTTTTTTAATCGTGTGGGTGGCTTTTCTATTAATCGCAAATCAAAAGAAGTTGTGGAGGCGCTGCAATACGCCGCCAAATTGCTAGATGATCCGAACAATCTGGTCGCTGTTTTTCCGCAGGGCGCATTGGAATCCAATCATATTGATGAGATCAACATTGAGCGCGGTATTGATTACATCGTAAAAAAAATCAAGGGCGATTGCCAGATCATTTATTACTCAGCTTTTATTGAGTATTTCGAAAGCCTGAAGCCATCGGTCTATTTCCGTTTTTTGAACTGCGGCACAAATAAGGATTTTGATTTTGAAAGACTGAAGGCAATGATCAACGAGCATCATAAAATAGCATTAAAGGAACAGGTAAATGCAGAGCATTAATTTGATTTGAAAATGATAAGCAGCGCGTCGAAACAACTATGATAAAAGTTGGAAATAACTTTTTCATTCGCCAGATACTGCATTCCTATGTCACCTGGATAGTGAAGCGCCATTTTCATGAACTGAAGTTTGATCCGGTCGGTGTTGATTCTAATAAATCCATCCTTTTAATAGCGAACCATTTCAGTTTCTGGGATTCACTGATCTTATTTATTGTTTGCCGCAAATTGATGAAGAAGAAATTCCATGTGATGGCCCGTGAGGAAACTACCGTCAAATTTCAGTATGTAAAATATGGCGGTGCTTTTTCCATCAACAGGCAATCGAGGGATATGCTGGAATCATTGGATTATGCTGCTAACTTATTAAACGATCCGCAAAACCTGGTGCTCATATTCCCGCAGGGAAAACTGTATTCCAATTTTGTAAATACTATTCAGTTTGAGAAAGGGATTACCCGCGTAATAGAAAAAGCGGAGGGCAAATTTCAATTGATATTCGCCGCAACTTTTGTCCAATACCTGAAACATAAAAAACCAACAGCAACCGTTTATTTACAGGCCGAACCATACGCGGGTAAAAATTTTGAAGAATTAAAAAACGTCTATCAAATGCATTATGATAATGCTAAATTGCAGCAATCCGAAATTGTGATATAAAGTGCTCATCGTTATCTACGCAACATTCTTTTTCATCATTTTGCGCTTTGCCGTAACGATCTTTAATTTTATTTCGGACCCAAAATTGCGCCGGGTGAGCAGAAATTATGACAACCTGGTTTCTATCCTTATTCCTGCACGAAACGAAGAAAAAAACATTCTCACGCTTTTAAAATCTATCGAAAGACAAGACTATAATAATTACGAAGTGATAGTTCTGGATGACGACTCCAGCGATCGTACTTATGATATCTGTGCCGAATTTGCAGACAAACATTCCGCTTTCAGGGTGATCAAAGGCAAAGAACTTACTGGCCAGTGGCTTGGTAAAAACTACGCCTGTTACCAATTGGCCAAACAAGCACAAGGCGAATTTTTGTTGTTCCTTGATGCAGACGAGCAAATCTATGACGGTCTGATCAATAGCGCAGTCCACCGTATGCAGTTTCGCAAACTTGCCTTATTGAGCTTGTTTACCAATCAGCAAATGAACACATTTGGCGAATGGTTAACCGTTCCGCTAATGCATTACCTATTGCTCAATTTACTTCCGTTGCGTTTGGTTTATCTGGCAAAAAACCCGGCTATTGCCGCAGCCAGTGGGCAGTTTATGCTGTTCAACGCTGAGGTTTATCGCCAATACGAATGGCATAAAGGCGCTAAAGACAAGGTTGTAGAAGACGTAGAAATAATGAAACAAGTAAAGGTGCGTGGGTTTAACGGCGAAAGCCTGCTGGCCAATGGAATGATCAGTTGCCGCATGTATACTGGTTATGATACCGCGATAAATGGTTTCGGAAAAAACTTCCTGGCTGCTTTTAATTACAATATTTTCAGCTTTCTTATTTTCCTGTTATTGCTCATCGCAGGGCCTATGATAGTGATGATGACTCTGAATTTTCAGCTTATCCTGATGATGAGCGGGCTCATCCTGCTCACCCGTATCATGATCTCGCTGGAATCGGGGCAAAATGCCTCTATTAATGTTATCTTGCACCCGCTGCAGATGTTCAGTCTTGTGCTGATCGCCTTTTCGGCCATACAAAAATATTTAACCAAAACTACCGAATGGAAAGGCAGGAAAATCTGAGGCTACCGGGTCTCCACCAACAAGCTGAGGAGCTGTCAATCAATAGGAAAGCCATTTCCGTAATCGTTATTTTTCATCTTATCGGGTTAATTGGTTTGAGTATTCCCATAACGCGGCCGATATTCTTATACATGGTCCCATGGCATTTATTGCTAATGCTGGCTGTCATCGTACTCAATCACAATCGGGTCGACAATCGCTTTATATTTTTCATGGCACTCATTTTTATCTCTGGATTTGCGGCGGAATGGGTTGGGATACACAAACATTGGTTTTTCGGCGATTATTCCTACGGCAAAACGCTGGGAATTAAAGTATTAGAAGTGCCTTTAATGATGGGTGCCAACTGGTTTCTGCTAACCTATTCTGCCAGCGTGTTGATGCAACGCAGCCGGTTAAAAAGCATGTTTTTCAGGATAATAATTGGCTCATTGATATTGGTTCTGTTGGATCTGCTCATCGAACCTGTAGCCGTGCGATTGGATTACTGGCACTGGGCTGACCGGGCTGTTCCTTTTATAAACTATCTCTCGTGGTTTCTTGCAGGCGTGTTAATGCTTTTGATCTACGAGTTGTTCCGTTTTAAATACCAGCGGGTTGTGGCACCAGTATTCCTGCTAACCCAATTTATTTTCTTCGGGATATTATACTTAGTGCAAGTAATTTTTTTACCGTAAATTTGCAACGCTATGGGCGATTATCAGTTAAAGGTAACCATCGATCAGGATTCAGGCTTTTGCTTTGGAGTGGTGTATGCTATTGATATGGCGGAGGAAATCCTGGAGCAGGACGGCTACCTGTATTGCCTTGGCGATATCGTACATAACGACGAAGAGGTAGAGCGTCTGAAAGCAAAAGGATTGCGCATTATCGGCCATGACGACCTGAAAGACCTGCGTAATGAAAAGGTATTGATCCGCGCGCACGGCGAAGCTCCTGAAACTTACAGGCTGGCGCTGGAAAACAATATCATGCTAATCGATGCTTCCTGTCCGGTGGTACTGAAGCTGCAAAACCGAATCAAAACTTCTCACGACAGTAACGAGAAAATATTGATCTTCGGAAAGCACGGTCATGCTGAAGTGATCGGCTTGTCCGGCCAAACCAACAATGAGGCTTTGGTTTTCCAGGATATTGCTGAACTGGATGAAGTAGAATTACCGCAAAAAATTACCCTTTATAGTCAAACCACCAAAAGCACCGAGAAGTTCTACGACATTAAGGATAAACTGATAGAACGTGGGTACGAAGTTAGAGCTAATGACACTATCTGCCGCCAGGTATCCAACCGCGACAAAGACCTGCCTGCTTTCGTTGCCAAATTTGACAAGATCGTGTTCGTATCGGGCCGTAAATCATCCAATGGTAAGGTTCTGTTCGAAGTTTGCCGCAAACATAACCCCAATACCTATTTCATCTCATCGCCTGATGAGCTGGACAGATCCCTGTTTGCTGCAGGTGATAAAGTGGGCATTGCAGGAGCAACCTCTACCCCTATGTGGTTAATGGAAGATGTGAAAGCCGCGCTGGAAGAATTTTAATTCCTTTCTCATTTATTAGCAATAATTTACGCGTGAAATCTATCACGGGGAAAATTATTTTATTTTTGCGCCTCTATATTATGGGTAAAAAGGGAATCTTATTAATCAATCTGGGCACGCCTGACAGTCCGTCGACTGCCGATGTGCGTAAATATCTCCGCGAATTCTTGATGGATCCACGGGTGATCGACATCAACCCGATCTCCCGTACGTTACTGGTTAAGGGTATTATCGTGCCAACCCGAGGTCCGAAATCGGCTAAATTATATCAAAAGATATGGGATCCGAAAACAGGCTCTCCTTTATTGCATTACAGTGTGCTGCAGCAGCAGCTATTACAAAAACGCCTGGGTGATGATTATATAGTCGAACTGGCTATGCGTTACCAAAGCCCTAATATTGAATCAGCTTTAGAACGATTGAAAGCAGCCTTAGTCGATAACATTCAGGTTATCCCGCTTTTCCCGCAATACGCCTCGGCAAGCACCGGGTCGGTTTATGAGAAAGTAATGGATCTGGTTGGCAAGTGGCCTACTAGTCCTACTATCTCCTTTATTAATTCGTTCCACGACAATCAATTGATGATTGAGGCTTTTGCCGACAATGCGCGCAAGCATAATCCTGAAACTTACGACCATATTTTGTTCAGCTTTCATGGTTTGCCGCAGCGTCAAATGATCAAGTCTGACCATACACATAATCACTGCTTAAAATCAGCCGATTGCTGCCAGACGCTTACTGATAAAAATAAATTCTGCTATTCGGCGCAATCTTATCATACCGCGAAACTGATTGCTGAGGAATTAAATATTCCGAAGGAAAAATATACCGTTTGCTTCCAGTCACGCCTGGGTAGCGACCCATGGGTTCAGCCTTACACCAGCGAAGTTGTAGCACAAATGGCCAAAGAAGGCAAAAAGCGACTGTTGGTATTTTGCCCGGCTTTTGTGGCCGATTGCCTTGAAACAATTTACGAAGTAACTACTGAATATGGTGATGAGTTTAAAGCTTTAGGCGGCGAGCATGTTCAACTGGTGGAAAGCATGAATGACTCTCCGAAGTTTATTGAGGCATTGGCGGGGATGGTGAGTTAAAAACAGAAAGAGTTGGGGCGTGTCACACTGAGCATAGTCGAAGTGCCGCGCGCAGAGGCCTTTGCCCACCATGCTTCGCGTACCTCAGCATGACACCCGTTTATACCATTTCACTCACAATCTTTGCCGATAACAAACACAGCGGAATCCCACCACCCGGGTGCACACTTCCTCCGCAGAAGTATAGATTTTTTATTTTGGATGATCGGTTAGCATGACGCAAAAATGCCGCGTAACGATTATTGGAGCTTGTACCATAGATAGAGCCTTGATAAGATGATGTCCGGCTTTCGATAGAACGGGGATCAAGAATGGATTCTGAAATGATTAGTTCTTCGATATCAATCTTTAATATGCCCGATAATTTTTTGAGAATACTAATCCTCGCATCAGCAATTAATTGATCCCAATCCTGACCCGCATTGGATGGCACATTAATCATTACAAACCAATTTTCACAGTCTGGCGGTGCATCGTCCGTTTTTAATTTTGAAGTAATATTAATATACACCGTCGGATCAGAATAGATGGTTTGTTTTTGCCAGATATGGTCAAATTCTGCTGGGTAATCGCTGCTGAAAAATATATTATGCAGACTCAATTCCGGGAATTGTTTTTTAATGCCCCAGTAAAATATCAACGCAGAACTGCTTCGCTCCTGCTCAAGGACTTTTTTAGATTTATACTGAGGGTATTGGCTCAACAGTTTATGATAAGTGAACCAAACGTCCATGTTGGATACAACTACGTCTGCGTCTATGACTCCGCGACTTGTCCTGATGCCAACAGCTTTTTTATCTTTTAAAATAATCTCCTCAACTTTTGCTCTGTAATGGAATTTTACGCCTAAAGACTCAGCCAGTTCTACCAGGCAATTGGTGATCTGATACATTCCGCCTTTGGGGAAATAAGCACCTAAATGTTGTTCGAGATGATGGATAACATTTAGAGTTGCAGGCGCCTGGTATGGGTTTGACCCGTTGTAAGTAGCATAACGATCGGCATATTGCTGCAACCGTTTATCAGCAAAAAAACGGCTGTTTGCCTGGTGCATGGTTCTGAACGTGTCGATCTCTCCAAAATGGAGCAACGATTTAAATGCATCCCAGGTAAAGAAAGTTTTTAATTGGTCTAATGATCGTTGCAGAAATAAATGATCAGTAAGTTCATAAATCCTGCTGCTGTTTTTGATGTATTGACGAAGGGCTTTTCCTTCGCCTGTAAGTTGATCAGCCTCATTTATAAATTGCTCTTCATCTGCATAAGCAGTCAGACGGCCACCATCTTCATAAAAGTATTTGCAGATAATATCCAGTTTTTGATAATTGAAAAATTGAGATGAGTCTTTGCCTGCCAATCGGAATAATTCGTCGATATACTGCGGCATGGTCAGCAAACTCGGACCTGCGTCAAATCGGAAGCCATCCTGCTTTATCTCAGTCAATTTACCGCCGGGGTAATCATTAGCTTCAAAAACCTCTGGAACATAGCCTTTTACTGCCAGGCGGATAGCTGTGGCTATCCCGGCGATCCCGGCACCGATAATCAAGGCTTTTTTGGGAGACATGGTCCAAATTTACGCTTACACAAATTGCAAAGCGTATTTAATAAAATTGCTGGTCAAACCGAAGTCTTCCGTCCCCTTGCGGCGAATGAAATAAAAATCGCGGGTGATCTTTAAGCCCTCAATTGGCACTTCAACCAAGTCACCTTCCGACAATTGGCGCACTATAGATGGACGAGGCATAAAGCCCAGACATTGATCAGCTAAGAGGAAATTCTTTAATGCTTCAGTACCCCCAAGCCTGATCTTTACCGAAAGATCAGCCGGTTTGATGTGGTGATCGGACAAGGCTTTTAATAAGGCATTCAGTGTCCCCGAACCACGCTCACGCAAAGCAATTGGCGTCTTTAAGAGTTGTTTTAGCGTCAAAGACTTGCCCGCCAGTGGACTCTTTGACGAACAAACCGGGATCACCTCATCGCTCATGAACGGATTATAGGATACCGTTGTCAATTTATTATCTACTTCGATAATGCCTATATCCACCTCATGGTTTAACAAGGCGTTCAGAATATATTCTGAATTGCGGTTTACCAGTTGTATATCTACATTGGCATACTCGCGCTGAAAGCCGGAGAGTATAGATGGCAAAATATAGAGGGCAATGGTTGTACTGGCTCCAAGCCTCAAATGCCCGGCTGCCTGCGAAACGTTGCTGAGGATGGAGAGATCGTACTCGATTTTTCTTTCAATCTCAGTGGCCTGCAGGAGGTACTCGTTGAGCCGCTTACCGGCTTCAGTGAGTAAGATACTGTTACCCTTGCGTTCAAACAACGGCACTTTATATTGATCTTCCAAAGCTTTGACATGCTTGCTGATAGCAGGCTGCGTAACAAACAGCACCTGCGCCGCCTTCGAGAAACTCAAATTGGCAGCTACTTCCATGAATACGCGATGAGCGAAGGAGATCATGGGGCTAAGTTAGTTGATTGGGTTGATTAAGTGAGTGGTTGATTAAGTTTTTAAAGTCGGAAAGTCCAACGTTGATTCTTCTGTTCTAACTTAATCAACCAACATCAATTCTTCACCCGCTCGAAATATTGGCCGGTGAATTTGTAGGTTATATAATTCCCGTTTGCCTTGCCGCTTTCTAAAACTATTGGTATTTTTAGTTTGGCTGTTTTCTCGTCGTATAATATTATAGGCCAATCACTCAAGCCCTGATATATATAATAGTCATTGTAGCTTAGCTCAATTCTGCTATGCAATCCTGTACTGGTTTTAATAAGCTTTACATTGTTATTGAAAGTGTCTTTTTCAATCGAAAAAATCCGCACCCCTGTAATATGATCTTGAAGGCCCATTTTGGCACTATAAATAGCAAGATAATATGTCTTTTGATTCTCCTTTAACATACATATTGAATCATAATACGGTACTTTGACCTCATTAGATTCCCCTGCAACAATTGATTGCGTTTTTTGCCCAGTTGTATACTGAATTACATTTGCAATATCGGGCTGAGTCCCTCCCATACCTGTATCCCATGCGTAAATCCTAAGTCTTCTATCGGGTGAATTGGTAGTTGCTACTCCGGTATCTTCAACAGAATCTCGAAGTAAATGAAATTGTTGATTTATAGTGTAAGGGAACTTACTTGTATAGTCTTTTAGTTTAACACTAAAAAGGTAATTTGCTTCACCAAGTGAGTCGATATTCCCTCTTGTTGTATCGGCATTATATAAACCTAAGGGTCTCAGGCGAGCAATTTTCTTAAATAACTTTAAAAGATCTGCCTCAATCTGCTGTGGAGTTTGCGCGGAAATGGGCGATGTAATGAGAATGCAAAAAACAGCAAGGCAAAAGTTCAGGTACTTCATTACATAAAAATAGGGATAATCTCCCGACTATCCCTATTGTATTTTTATGATCAGGCCAAACTCAATCAACCTAATCCAACTTAATCAACTCAAGCCACAACAGCTTGTCCTATCAAATGATTAGCCATCAAGTACTCAGCGATCTGCACCGCGTTAGTAGCAGCGCCTTTGCGCAGGTTGTCTGATACGATCCAGCAATTCAGCGTATTAGGGTTGCTTTCGTCGCGACGGATACGGCCTACAAATACTTCGTCTTTTTCGTGCGCGTCAAGCGGCATCGGGTATTTCAGGTTGGCAACGTCGTCAACCACTACCACGCCCGGAGATTTTGACAACAGGTCTCTTACTTCGTCCAGGTCGAAATCGTTCTCAAACTCGATGTTCACTGACTCTGAGTGACCGCCGATAACCGGGATACGAACGGTAGTAGCCGTAACACGGATGCTATCGTCGCCCATGATCTTGCGGGTCTCTTTGATCATCTTCATTTCCTCTTTGGTGTAACCGTTTTCGGTAAACACATCGATATGAGGGATCACATTCAGGTCGATAGGATAAGTATAAGCCCTTGGACCATCGGTAATACCTTTACGCTCATTGAATAACTGGTCGACAGCTTTTACGCCTGTACCGGTTACCGACTGATACGTAGAAACCACAATTCTTTTGATCTTATATTTATCATGCAACGGCTTGATCGCAACAACCATTTGTATGGTTGAGCAGTTAGGGTTAGCGATGATCTTATCTTCTGCTGTTAGCACGTTCGCGTTCACTTCAGGTACTACCAGTTTCTTGGTAGGGTCCATGCGCCATGCTGATGAATTATCTACAACAGTTGTACCGGCTTCGGCAAATAAAGGTGCCTGGGCCAGTGAAGTGCTCCCGCCTGCTGAAAATAAAGCAAGGTCGGGCTTCTGTTTTATCGCATCCTCTACAGAAACCACCTTATACTGCTTACCCTTGAATGTTACTTCTTTACCAACACTCTTTTCTGAAGCTACGGGGATCAATTCTGTTACCGGGAAGTTGCGTTCTGCCAGAACCTGCAACATTTTAGTGCCCACCAGTCCTGTGGCACCTACTACTGCGACTTTCATTTCTTTAAATTGTTAACGATATAAAAATTAGATAATTGAACCCCAAATATCCGAATTATTCTGCGCTAATTATGCAATATCAATTTGGAATTATTTGAATCTTAATTTATTGAGTTAAAACGGAGCTGATATTTAATTAATTGCAAAAAGAATACGGATATATTCAAAATTTTCAAATAACTAAAATCTTGAGATTTCGGTTCGGACAAAAAAATCTACCTTTACGCATCAATAATTAACTTGCATGAGCGAAAAGATTTTAGTGATCGGCGCTAATGGCCAGATAGGGACAGAACTGGTCACCGCTTTAAGAGATATACATGGCGCCGAACAGGTTATCGCATCTGATATAAACAGTCCTACTTACGCCATACGCCACAGCGGCCCGTTCGAATTTGTGAACGTGCTGGATAAGGATAATCTGCATCACCTGTTTACCAAACATCAGCCTACACAGGTTTATTTGCTTGCCGCTATTTTATCCGCTGTCGGTGAACAAAAACCAAAAATGGCCTGGGATTTGAACATGACCGGACTGATACAGATATTGGATTATGCCGTAGAATTTAAGGTAAAGAAAGTGTTCTGGCCAAGCTCGATAGCCGTTTTCGGCCCGCACTCACCACAGGAAAATACGCCGCAATATTGCGTGATGGACCCTAATACGGTTTATGGTTTCAGTAAACTGGCAGGTGAGCGCTGGTGCGAATATTATTATCAAAAATATGGGTTAGATGTGCGCAGCCTCCGTTATCCGGGACTAATCGGCTGGCGCGCAAACCCGGGTGGTGGCACAACAGATTATGCCGTGCATATCTTTCATGAAGCATTAAAGAAAGGCAGTTATCAAAGCTTTTTATCGGCTAACACCGCTTTACCGATGATGTATATGGATGATGCCATCCGCGCTACTATTACCTTAATGGATGCTCCGGCTGAACAGGTCACTATTCGTTCATCATATAACCTCGCGGGCATCAGTTTTACGCCAACTCAACTGGCCGGGGAGATCAAAAAACTGATCCCGGATTTTGAGATCAGTTATGCTGAAAACGATCCGCGACAAGCTATTGCTGATAGCTGGCCAAAATCCATAGACGACAGCTATGCTCAGAAAGATTGGGCCTGGAAATTGGAATACGATCTGAAGGCAATGACTGAGGATATGCTAAAGAATTTGAAGAACGTGATATTAGCTTAAAGCTGAAAGCATAAAGGTTAAAACCAAGCCATCAGAAGACTTAAGACAAGGAGAGGCTTTAGCCAAAATCGCGACAATGGTATAAAAGCGATTACCTTAAAAGCAAGCATACCGACGTCAGCTCATTAAAACAAAATAGCTATATTTACGCCTCTTTTAATACAGAGGGTTCGGGATAAATTTACCCCAATCGTCCATGAACCATTAACTACGAACTAAAGAAAAATGGGAAGAGCATTTGAATTCCGCAAAGAAAGAAAGCTAAAGCGCTGGTCGAAGATGGCGGTGCAGTTTACGCGTTTGGGTAAGGAAATTGTAATGGCGGTTAAAGCCGGCGGCGGTGATGTAAACACCAACTCGCGCCTGCGTACTGCCGTGCAAAACGCCAAGGCGGTAAACATGCCGAAGGACCGCGTGGAAGCTGCTATAAAAAGAGCTACCAGTCGCGATGAAAAGGATTACGAGGAAATTGTATATGAAGGATATGCGCCACATGGCGTAGCTATTCTTGTAGAAACTGCTACAGATAATATCAACCGTACCGTTGCTAACGTTCGCAGCTACTTTACCAAAGTGGGTGGAACATTGGGCAAAACAGGATCGTTGGATTTTATATTCACGCGCAAATCAGTATTTACTTTTGTTCCCGGCGAGCGCGATTTGGAAGAGTTGGAATTTGAATTGATCGACGCAGGTTTAGAAGAACTATTTGTTGAGGCTGACGAAGAAGGAAACGATATTGCCGTAATCCATACAGCATTTGAAGACTTCGGGAAAATGCAGAAGACTTTGGAGGGGATCGGTATTGAAACCAAATCGGCCAAACTGGAGCGTATACCGCAATCATTCCACGAGGTAAACGAAGAGCAGGTTGCCGACGTTATGAAATTAATCGATAGACTGGAAGAGGACGATGATGTGCAGGCGGTTTATCATAATATGGCTGAATAAAGATTAGTTAATCAGTGTTTAGAGATTAGTGATCTGGCAAATCCCATAAATCATAAAATCGTGTCATATGCCACTTTTCACATCACGCAGGCAGGAGAAGAAAGTTAAAGTGACCTTTAGCAAGGGCTTACTTTTTGTTGAAAAGGAAGATGGCAAGTCGGAGGTGTTTCCGCTGGAGTTTTTTCCTAAGCTGATGAATGCAACTGATGAGCAGCGTGAGGACTGGAAACTGACGGATAAGGGGATACATTTCAATCAGCTTGACTTGGATGTAGATGTGAAGTATTAGATGTGAGATATGAGATTAAAAAAATATGACTTTAAATAATGAACAATCAGATTTGGAGTTGAGATAGACCATGGGTCTCACATCTCAAATCTCACATCTCAAATCTAGAATAATGACTTTCGAAGAATTTTTTAAGAAGAAAAAGATCAGCCTGGTTACCCTCGAGCAGGGAGAGCCTGCGCTTTTTTCTGAATTCAAAGTTCATTTCGAAAAGATGGGCGAAAAAAGCTTCGACCATACCAAAAAATACTGGTTCAATAAGTTAAGGCTGCGTTTCCCCGCCCCACCGGAACCTAAGGTTGAAAAAGTAGTTATTGAAAACCCATTAGCTGAACAGACCATTATTGAAACTTTAGAAGAGAAACCAGTACAACCAACTCCTAAAGTAGGTTTCACGCCACGATTTAAAGCAGGAGCGACAAAACAGGCAGAAACAACTCCTGCACCGGAGGCAAAACCTGAGGTTGAAAAATCTGAGGAAGCAGAAAAACCGGTAGCGCCAGTTGGCTTTAAGCCACGATTCAAAGCAGGTGTTACCAAACCTGCAGAGCCTGCTGCCAATGCGGAACCGGCACCAGAACCAGAAAAACCTGCGGAAGAAGAAAAATCTGCATCAGCGGCTGTTGGTTTTAGACCGAGATTTAAAGCTGGAGTTACTAAACCTGCCGCACCAGCAGAACCCGCTAAAAACACAGAAGAACCTACACCAGAACCTGAAAAACCTGTGGAAAGTGAAAAGCCTATATCAGCGTCTGTGGGTTTTAAACCAAGATTTAAAGCGGGTATAACAAAACCTGCTAATCCACCTTCTGAGCAAAAGGACGAATCGAAAAAGGAAGAATAGCCATCATTCTATTTGTCCGTTGTGTCATTGCGATGAACGGCCCGAGGGGTAAAGCAGCAATCGCAAACTTTCATCTTCGCCCTGTATAACATGCGATTGCTTCGTCGCGCGGCTCACACCACCCGCCTTGCGCCTCGCAATTACAAATTATAATAATTCCTACTTCTTATGCGTAAACAGCCACGGAATCAACTGCGGTTCTTTAAAAGCATCATCCCAGCTGTTGTGATCATCGTTAGGGTAAACGGTAAACTTCGGGTCTCCGCCCTCCGCTTTGATGGCTGCTACCATGATTGTTGAGTGATCGAACGGCACTACGCTATCTTTCTGACCGTGGAATATCCATAGCGGTACTTTCTTAGCATAAACCTTTGCATTCAGCGTGTTATCACCACCACAAATAGAGAACGCAGCGGCAAACCATTCCGGCTTGCGGCGTAATAATTCAAATGTACCCATGCCACCCATCGAAAGGCCGCCGACGTATACATGATGCTTATCGACAAAAGGTTTATCCAGCCATTGATCAATCAACCCCAGTAAAGCAGACATTGCTTTAGTAGGATCACCTCCCCCACGGAAATGAAAGATAGTTTTACCATTGGCGTCTGTCTGCTTATCAACATTACTCCAATAGCTGTTAGCGGGGCACTGAGGAAAAATTATTATTGCAGGATATTTTGCGCGAATGGTATCATTCAGGAAAAGTTGTGTACCATATTTTAACTGCGCTTCATTATTATTACCACGCTCGCCAGCTCCGTGCAATACAATGATCATCGCATATTTTTTGGATGGATTAAAATTTTGCGGGAAGATAAAACGATATGGAATCGTGTCATTTTTATTTATATAGCTACCCCGATCAAACCTTGATGCATCCTGTGATTGGGCAAAAACAGGAAATGCCAGGCAAAGGCCCAGCATTCCGGTTAAAAATATTTTTATGGCTTTCATCATTACGTTCAGATATTTTCTACAGGTTTCAGAACGTAAATAACGAATTTTTAATCAATTCCTTGCAAAGGCAGGGCTTTGGAAACCAATTTTCTTTAATCCATGCTGCACTTCAGGGCAGCTCATGAATAATTTCCAGAGTAAACCACTGCGGTAGTTTTCCATCATCACTACAATAGGGCCCTGGTCTATGGCCAGGTATGATTTTGCATACCAGTTATGCGATTCGCTGAAGGCATCCACAAAGCCGTATTCGCCCCAAATCTTATCGCCCAGGTCGTAATAAAAATGACGCAAAGCCTTCATAGAATATTCCGGCGTATAAGGAAATGCTGATAAAGCAGCGGTTGGCGTAATCACCCCCAGGTCATTTGTTGGTGAATGGGCATTGTAGCCTTCGTAGTTATCGCTGGCAGTCAACCCCCAGCAGTCTTCGCCATAACCTTTATAATGCTTGGGGTTATCTACACAGTAGGCATGATTGATGAGGGTATGATTTTTATTCTGTTCCCAGTAGTCGGCGTATTGATCTTTTAAACCGCGCGGATCAAGTCCCATAAATGAATATTGTGAGAAGAAGAGCGGGCCGCCATAATCAAATCCCAAAGGCAGCTTAAAACCATAAAAAGTTTTACCATTTTTAAAGAAATCGCTTTGGGCCCAGCCTCTTTCATAAATATCAGCATTCACTGAATAACGATCGGCAGACTCAGCCAGGATATAGGCAATTAAACACTCATTAAACCCGCGGATGGGGAAGTTCATCACCCACCCATTGTTAGGCGACCAGTGCCAGTACAGGTTCTCTCTTCCCCCGTGTGTATACCAGCTCCATTCCATTTCGCCCCACATCCAGTTGATCACGTCGCGGATCCGCTGTTCCTTCGGGTTATTCCCAGTGAAGTATTGACGTGCACAAAGCAGCCCCTCGAAAAGATAAGAAGTTTCAACAATGTCTCCCCCATCGTCTTTACGACCAAATCTGATTACTTTGCCCGTTTCGCCATTCATCCAATGCGGAAATGCGCCGTGAAATTCATCAGCCTTAAATAGGAAGTTTACGATTTTAACCATGCGATCTACGGCCTGCTCATGGGTGATAAATTTGCGGTGATCGGCTACGATCAAAGCCATAATACCGAAGCCAGAGCCTCCTGTGGTTACTACTTCGTCCCCATAATCAAAAGATGTATTGCTACGCTCACGGGCTAACCCGCTTACCGGGTGACCGAAGTTCCAGAAATAACGGAACGTTTGACGCTGCACCACATCCAGCAGAGCGCTATCTGATAACCCTTTAATGATGCCGACCGGCTTAATGCCCTCGTCAGCTTTTTTTGATTTATTTTGAGAGAAGCTCAATAGCGTTACTGAGCTTAATACAATTGCGATAAAAAAAGATCTCATCTGCTAAAATTTTAAATTTCTATAAGTTCGGGCTTTGAAAACCCAGGTTCTTCATACCTGTTTTTACTTCGGGACAGCTCATAAATAAATTCCAGAGTAAGCCACTGCGATAGTTTTCTATCATGTCAATAATCGGCCCCTGATCAATGGCTAAGGTTGAGTTGGCAAACCACGCATCATTCAGATCAAAAGCATCATAAAAACCATATTGTCCCCACATTTTATCGCCCATTTTGTAATAAAAAAACCGTAATGCTGCCATGGATTGCGTCGGCGTATAAGGCAATGACGATATGGCTGCAGTTGGTGCAATCACCCCGACATCATTAGTAGGCGAACTGGCGGTATATCCATTTTCGATATCACTGGCAGTTAGTCCCCAACACCTGGCGCTATAGCCACTGTTGCCCTGCGGATTTGCGACGCAATAATTATAATTGATCATGGCATGGGCTTTATTCTGCACATCGTAACTTGCGTAAGCATCACTCAATCCATTTGGATTGATACCGAGGAATGAGTAATGTGCAAAGAATAGCGGACCTCCTTCGGCTGGGCCCAAAGGTAATGTCACGCCGAAATAAGCGCTGCCATTTTTCATTGCGCCATTCATGGCCCAACCACTATCATAAACAGTTTTAGTTATCGGGTGTGTGGTGGATGATGCAGCCATTACGTATGTGATCAACGCCTCGTTCCAACCGTTCACCTGCATATTGGTAGACCATGCATAATTCGGGCTCCAATGCCAGTAAAGCGTACTCTGTCCGTTTTGTGTGAACCAATTCCATTCTACAGCATTCCATAATGTATTGATGTTATTACGCAAGTTGGTTTCCGGTACGCCCGAATCATTAAAATACTGACGGGCAGTCAGCAAACCCTGCATCAGGTAAGCAGTCTCCACCAGGTCGGCTCCATCATCCTGTGTACTGAATGGCACGACGGCGCCCGTTGCTCCATTCATCCAGTGTGGAAATGCACCGTGAAAAGTTTGAGCAGTTTTCAGGAACCCAACGATCTTCTGCATTCGTGTCAAACCATCAGCCCGTGTAATAAACTGCCGGTTGATACCGGTCACAATTGCCATGATTCCAAATCCCGAACCACCAGTAGTAACAATATCCTCTGAGCTGTTTCGCTCACGTGCCAGGCCGCTAGTGGGGTGACCAAAGTCCCAGAAATATTTGAAGGTTTGTTTTTGTACCAAATCGAGCAAGGCGTCATCTGATACGACCGGAAATTTGTTTGTGGTATCTACAGCTGTTATCAGCTGAACTGTAACCGGCGTTTGCAAACCACCATCTGAAGATGATTTGAGCGAAGTTGAAACAGCGAGCGTATACTGTGTAATGGCTTGCAATGCAGATGGCGTGATTATGATCGTACTATCATGATTATCATAAGCGGTTGTAAAAGAAACCGCTGTTCCGCCTTTACTATTAAATGTTACGCTGCTACTTGTTGAAGTATGATTGATAGCGGCCGAAAAGGATATTCTGATAACAGGCTGGGTATTGAGGTTTTTGTAAACGGATGAATTACCGGAGACGCCATTTACTTTCAAACTGGCAAAGCTGAATGAAGAAGGCGTTACCGGAGTCGGTGTTCCTTTTTTCTCTTTCGAGCAGCCACATATTTGTGAAAGTAAAGCCATAGCTATCGAGTAATTTCGAATGCTTCTCATCTTCAATTATCCTGTCAGAATTTGTAATTTGGCATTAAAAAAGGTTGCCGTCCGCCAAGTTGACGGACGAACAACCTCAACCTAAATCAATCAACTGTTATCTTCCTGCCTTTTCAAGATTATATAAACCGTCAATCTGGCTTGCGGTTAGCGGCGCATTGTATACTCTTACCTGGTCTATATCTCCGTTTACGGGCGCTGCCCAACCTTGAGCATCGGAACCCGAAGTAAGTGATGGTGTAGTCTGGAATTGTAAGGTTCCGAATACCATTGCACCCGCTTTAGACCAATCCAGCGGTGCGAACCCTTTTACTTCATTCGTACCTACTGATGCGCCGTTATAGTAAACTTTCACCATTGAAGTGCTGTCAGTATAGTGTCCGGCATAAGTTACCGCGATATGGGTCCATTTATCCCAGGGGTTGGTAACCGCATAACCGCCTTCCCAGGCATTCGAGCTTCCGTTATTTGGTGCATCTGCCAGACCAGCATTGTTAAACACGTGCACTTTAAGTTGCCCAGTGGTTGCGTTGCCACCGTTATCATAAAATATGTCGAAATTGCCCCAGAAGTTACTTGTATGCGATACGCCTACAATACCTGCAGCGCCGGTATTGAGCGGCATTTTCACCCATACGCTGATCGTAAAATCAGTTAGCGATTTAACAGCGTCAGGAGTATTGGCGACAACGTAGCTATTGCCGGTGGCAACAAGCCCTTTGCCTTTGGTGCCGTCTCCAAATGCAGTGCCTGTTCCAACTCCAACTACTGAAGAAAGGCTGTCTTTCAAATCACCATTAAATGGCCAAAAGGCTACAAGCGCTTCAGGCCGGATATCCTTCGAATTAGCATATCCATCAAACTTGGGCAGCGGTTTTTTAGGCGCATACGATTTAGCGTCAAACCCTTTCTGGCATGAGGATAGTGCAAAAACTACAGCCATTGTACTTATACCGGCTATAATTATATGTCTAAATGTTTTCATCATTTTTCTCTTTTAAAAATTAATAACCGGGGTTTTGAGTCAAGGTTCCTGCGCTCAGATCGATCTCAGCTTGTGGCAATGGCCAAACCTCATTTTTACCTGCTTTCCAGCCTCTTCCACTAAATAATGTAGCAGCCCTGCCCTGGCGTATCACGTCAAAATAACGATCAAACTCCATAGCCAATTCTATGTGGCGTTCGTTCCAAATTGCAGTGCGTAATGCGGTTTGATCGGTTGTTGTAACCGGGGGCAAAATTGCATTGTTGCCTGCTCTCGCTCTCGCACGTACCAGTTCTAATGAGGCCAGTGCAGCAGCGGAATTTCCAAGTTCGTTATTAGCTTCTGCGTTCATTAACAATACATCAGCATAACGCAAACAGATCTTATTCTGCTGGCAGCCTTCGTTAAACCCGGATACATACAAGCTAAATGGCACGTATGATTTTTGGTTGTACATGGTACTGTTGCCTCCGGATGTGGGAATTACATCACCTTCCGGTGTGGTTTCTCCTCTAAAAATGATAGTAGCATCGCGGCGTGGGTCGCCTGCTTCATAAGCTGCAGCAAGACTTGCACTTGGTACGTTAAAGCCCCATCCGCCACCGGTTGAGCCATCAACTCCCTGCACCTGTGAGTATTGAGAGTTAGATGCATCGGGGTTATTCGGAACCAGCATACATTGGATCTCGAAAATTGATTCAGAATTGTTCTTGTTATTTGTTCTGAACATTTGCTCATAGTTAGGGAACAAAGTATACCCCAAGGCCATAACCTGGTTGGTATAAGTCAATACATCATTCCACTTACCCTTATTTGTTAGCGTTTGATACATAGCCGCTTTAGCGTGAAGCGCCAGGGCTGCACCTTTGGTGATACGGCCAACATCAGCAGCGCCATATGTTTGTGGCAACACAGCGGCCGCATCGGTCAGGTCAGTTTCAATAGCGGTCCATACTTGAGCTTTAGGTGTGCGTGGAATATTATATTCAGATGCTCCTTTGGGAACATGTAAACGCAACGGCACATCACCAAATGCACGTACTAACCTGAAATAGCACCATGCGCGTATAAATTTTGCTTCAGCAAGATATCGGGTCTTCAAAGTCGCATCCATGCTGATATTAGGTACGTTATCTAATACCTGGTTGGCAAAGTTGATGGTTTTATATTCGCCACCCCAAAAATCAGAAATTTGTCCTTCCCCGGAGTTCGCTGAGAAATTATGAAAATCATTCATAAAAGTCGCGTCGTCCGCCCGGCTGCCTTTGTTCACGTCATCCGAACCCATACTTTCAACAGCGATGGAGGCAAACGCTATATTTGACCACTCGTGCAGGTTGGCATACATTGCGTTAACGGCTTTAGTTGCATCATCCTGAGTTTTCCAGAATTGCGTTGCTGCCTGGTTGCCGGCGGGATTAACATCCAGCCAGGACTTTTTACATCCCTGAAATGTTACCATACAAGCAATAAGGCTAAGCCCCAAAGCTCCTTTTAATATTTTTTTATTATTTTTCATTGTCGTTCAAATTAAAAAGTAACATAAACACCTAGATTGTAAGTAGCAAACAGTGGATAAACCTCTGCATCTACTCCCCTGGTAAGTGCCGCTCCGCCAATTTCAGGCGTAAACCCTTTGTACCCGAATATATTGATCGCATTTTGGGCATTGGCGTAGATTCTCAGCTTTTGAATACCATACTTCCTTAATGACAAGCCCGGGAAGGTGTAACCCAATTGCGCATTACGAACGCGGAAATAAGCGCCGCTTTCTACAAAGAATGAATTTGGCTTGGAGTTGTTATTCGAGCCAATGTTGGTTGATGGATAGGTATTGGAAGTACCCTGTCCATGCCAGCGGTGTTCGTAAAAGTCCTGCGTAAAGTTTTCACCGCCAAAACGGTAACCGAGGTTGGCATTATATATGTCTACATCTGCAACACCCTGCATATCTAATGCCAGGTCAAATTGCTTATAGGTAAACGAAGTATTAAAACCATAGCTGATCTTAGGATTGGGATTACCTATCGCTACGCGGTCACGGCTATCGATTGATCCGTCGTGATTAGTATCCTGGTAGATAAAGTCGCCTGGTTGGGTGTTTGTACCTTTTTGAGGCGATTGGTCGACTTGCGCCTGGGTTTGGAATACGCCTGTTACTTTGTAGCCATAAAACTCACCGATTGGGGCATCCACAACTGTACGTGTTACCGTGTTACCGTTCGTGATACCGGTAGCGCCATTATCGATAGGGTTCTTACCGCTCTCAACTGTCAGGACTTTGTTATTATTGACACCAATATTACCGCTCAGTGAATAGCCAAAATCATTGCCAATTTTGTCTTTCCAGGTAATTGCGATCTCGAAACCTTTATTTTGAATAGTTGCCTGGTTGCCTATCAGGTTACCACTATTGGTACCAATTGATGCCAATACCGGTATGGGAAATATAGTAGCTTTCGTTAAGCGGTTATAATAATCGGCTTCGAAGGATAACTTATTATGTAAAATTGCACCTTCGATACCGAAATCGGACGATTCGGTTATTTCCCAAGCTATTATTGGAGGTACTATGGTATTAATGCTCGCGCCCTGGTAAGGTACTTGCGGATTACCGAAAATAGCTGTCAGGTACGGATCGGCAGCAACTGTTTGTTTTGAAGGGTTAATAGGCACCCCTGAGTTACCATTTCTACCCCAGCTTGCACGAAGTTTTAAATTATCAAAAACATGCTGATCTTTCATGAATGACTCATTACTAACTACCCAGCCACCGCCAATTGAAGGGAACCAACCGTAAGAATTGGGAAAAAACTGTGACGCTCCATCACGCCTGATAGAGGCATTCAACAAATATCTGTCTTTATACGAATAGTTAATACGGCCGAACTGAGACAGCGAGCGCGTATGAAGTTGGTCGCCTGGGGTTCTGATACGGGTAACAGTGGTATCTCCCTGTGGAAACGAATCATATAAATTACCGCTTTTTACATAAGGCACACCATTTCCGTTTGCTATAATCTGATAAGTTCTATAGTTCTGCGCGCTATAACCAAGAAGAGCAGTTAACTTGTGATCTTTGTACTGGTAATCATACGTCAACGTATTTTCCCATATCCAGTTTTTGGTTTCAGTGTGCTCAATATTTAGGTTGGTGGTATTTTGATTTTGTGCAACAGTAGCAGCATATACCGGTGTAAAACCTCTAGCTTCCAACTGACCGAGGTCGCCACCGAAACTTGTTCTGAATTTTAGGCCCTTTATTATTTTTAACTCAGCATGCACATCACCTGTGAAACGATGATCCACTGTACGGTGGTTGTTGTAATCCAGGGTTACTTCCGGGTTAAAGTTATTACCGGACCCTGTGCCGTAATCGGTTGGGTCGCCATATTTACCATCTGCATAGTAGACTGGCAAAGTTGGTGACGCAGCATAAAGCTGGTGGAATATTCCGCCCGGAGCATCTTTTGAATAACTATACACGCCATTTGCGTTATATCCCAATGATAATATGCTTATTGGCTTAAACTCATTAGAAAGATGTATTGTAATTCTCTGATAATTATTGTTACGAACCAGGCCATCCTGATCTAAATAACCGAAGGAATAATTATAAGTTGCTTTTTCAGTACCACCACTTAATGATACCTGGTGACTTGTTGTAAAAGCATTGCGTAATATTTGGCCATACCAATCTGTACCCTTGCCGAAACTGGAAGGATTATCAAAAATCGGTGGCTTAGCCTCATCCGGAGGCAGAGTATTGTTACCATAAGTTACTGCCTCATTGATCCCCTGTGCATACTCGGCAGCTGTAGCCATCTTGGGGCGGTTTGTTACAGACTGGAAGCCAACATATCCATTATAATTGATGACTGGTCGGCCTTTTATCCCTTTTTTGGTTGTAATAAGTACTACGCCGTTAGCTGCTCTCACACCATAAATTGCTGTACTTGACGCATCTTTCAATATGGTGACGTTTTCGACATCGCTGCTATTTAAGAAAGTGATATCGTCATACCATACGCCATCAACAATATACAGGGGGCTTGTGTTACCATATACGGTACCCAGGCCACGGATACTGATAGCAGGTGCCGATCCGGGAGTACCGTTGTTGGTGATGGTGACACCGGCAACCTTCCCCTGCAATGCGCTCACCGGGTTAGCATCGGGTTGCTTGGATATCTCAGCACCTTTTACCGAGGAAACAGCCCCGGTGTTATCAATCTTCCGTTGTGTACCGTAACCGATAACAACTATTTCTTGCAGCGAATTTGATTTTGCCAGCAATTTAATATTGATCGTGCTTTGTCCATTTACAGCAACTTCCTGGTTGGTGTAGCCAAGGTAGCTAAGCACTAAAGTCCCGTTTGATGGAACTGCCAGGGAATACGCGCCATTAACGTCGGTTTGTGTACCATTCGATGTGCCCTTCACACTTATACTTACCCCTATCAGGCTCTCGCCGGTAGCCGCATCAGTAACTTTACCTTTTAAAGTAATGTTCTGCGCATAGGCATAAGTGAAAAAAAAGGAACACAATAGTACCAACCCTGAAATAGTAAAGATTCTTTTCATGTGGTTTTAGAAATTAATTTAGGAATTGATTAATTGGTTCGAAATATCTACGAAGTTGTGGAGATAATACATTTTTAACAAAAAACCGTACTCTACATTATTACATCATTTAAAAAGTAGTTTCTCAAACAGTTTTTTTAAATTAACATAACAAACTGCAAATAAGCCAATTACTAACGAATTGATACATACCCCACATACTACATTTAAGAAGTATGCGATGCTACACAAATAAGGGGCTATGAGAGGTAATGATGTAGTATTAAAGCTCCATGAGAAACTCAACCAGGTTCTTATCATGCTCCAGGTTGAGCTTCTTGCGTAGCCTGTAACGCCTGATTTCGACACCACGTAAAGAAATATTGAGCAGAGAGGCCATTTCTTTACTATTCATATTCATGCGCAGATACGCGCAAAGTTTTAGATCATTAGGGACAAGATCCGGATGCTGGGCCTTTAATTTTTTGAAGAAACTTTCGTGTGCTTCGTTAAAGCTGCTTTCGAAAAGATTCCAGTCGCGTTCATCGCTCATGCCGTCATCAATCACTTTTTGAATTTTCCTGAGTTGATCTTCTGAAAGCTTTTTGCCTGAGCTATCCTTCAAATGTGTCATCTCGTGACTGATCTTTTGCAGCAACTCGTTCTTATACACAATGTTCATTGCTGAGTTGGCCAATTCCCTGCTTTTGCTGGCCAGATCGGCTTGCAATTGCTCATTCCTCACTTTGGCAATTCGCTGTTCATTGGTAATAGCTTCTTGCTTAAGATATTCATCATGCTCCTTCTTCATTTTCTCCTGGATATGGTGCTGATGGCGTTTCAGCTTTAAACGATAGTATTTTCGTATTAGAAAGTAGCCAAGGATAAGTAGTAAGATATAACATACAAAAGCGATGCGTCCTGCATACCACGGAGGTTGTATGATAAACGCTAAAACGGTCTCAGGAGATATATTCTGGTCGTTTACTTTAGCACGAACCTTAAAATGATATGTACCCTGGTCAAGGTTGGTGAATTCTTTCTGACTTTGTGTGCTCCAGTCGGACCATTGATGCGAATACCCTTCCAGGTAGTACTGAAACCTTATTTTCTCCTGCCGGTAAAATGGCAATGAATAAGAAATACGGATATTATTCTCGGAATGTGGTATCTCTACTTCGCCATTGTTGGCTATTGTTGTGATCTTATCCGTAATATTCTCTAACCGTCTGATTAAAACATAAGGCAGCTTGACATCGCTTTGTCCGAGTGTGTCTTCATCGTTCATGATTACAAAACCGTCATCAACACTGATAAGATAAATGGAACTATTAATTCGGCTGATGTTCTCATAATTTTGCACCATTCGCCCTTCAAGTATGCTGAACCGGTTTGAATCTATACTCGTCTTGCCGGGGACAGAAAAATCGGCCAGCGAAACGTGCCCATGATTAATAAACCAATATTTTTTACCAAGGGCAGGTATGATCTTATTTGACCGGGAGAAGGAACCCATCTTTTTATTCAGCTCCTCATATTTTGAAAAGCGGTCGCTGATATCATCATATACATAAAACCCTGAGTCGGATGCAAAAACAATCCGGTTGTCAAGATTAAATACGTTGATATTATAGCTCCCTGGCAAACCATACTGTTTATCGTAATATTTAACCGATGTCGCTTTTTTCAGGTCGCCACTCAGAGTGACCTTGTAAATGCCTTTGTAAGCGTGGCTCACCCATAATTGTCCTTTGCTATCCTGCTCCACGTAGCGCGATGGCTCACCAAAACCTTCTACCTTATGATCGAATACCCAATTGCCTGAGTTATCTTTTTTATAAATGATCAAACCGGTATATGTACCCTGGATCAGTTGATTGGCATTGAGTTTTTTTATTGTCCAGCCGCCGCTTATAGTAGTTATCTTGGAAATAGCATTCCCGTTTACCTGGAACGTCCCGGTATTATGGCCGCAAAGCAACTTCCCGTCCTGTAATGATAGCTCCCAAACCTGGCCCTGCGAGCTAGGGATCAGCTTAAAATCGAATGATTGAAAAAGTCGCTTGTTGCCATTTTCTATCCAGTCACTGTAAAACAAGCCCTGGTTGGTGCCAAGATATATCTTATTATTAAAAATGATACTGGAATACACCGTTCCGAAGCGCCCGGTTTTATCAAAATAAAAGTAGAGTGGTGAGTTAATCTCGATGCGGTCTATTCCGTTATCCAGACCGGCCCACAGGTTTTGTTCATTGTCAATATAAAGGCTCAGAACGGTATTATTTTGCAGACCGCTCGATTTGTTGATCTGTTGAATTACATTACCTGTTGTGTCAATAATGATGATCCCGTTCAGAATAGTGCCATATGCTACATATTTGCCTATCCGCGCGCCATTGTTTAGCTGATAGTTTTTCAAAAAATCGCTGGCCTGTGTGTTCCAGGACTTTATCTGACCGTTATCATAAATAAATAACCCGTTACGTGCTGTTCCGATCAAGTACCGATTAGCTGACAATTCCAAAATGGACAACACGCCACTATTGCCCATTATGTTGCTGCCATTAACATATTCTAGTTTATTGCCTTTTAATTCATATAAGCCTGTGTTAACCTGTTCAACAAAATAGCGACTACCTATTTTAAACAGGAATAGATAGGGTTGCGGCCCCTTTACTACATTGATCTTACCATTCTTATATATATAGATCGAGCCGAATGATTGGAAAATAACCTGACTCTTGTCGACATATATTTTCCATATTTCTTCATTGATAGGCTGATATCTTTTAGGAACAAGTTGATTGAGCGAATGGTATGAAAGCTGCCCCTTCTTATTGTTCTCCCAATAGCCCATCTCTCCGAAACCACCTGAATATATTTTCCCGTTACCATCGGCGGCCACAGCACGGACGATCAATCCGTTAGGCATGCGGTATGATTGCCAGTATTTGCCGTCAAAAGTTAGCAGGCCTTCTGAATTCCCAAAATACATGATACCATGCTCATCACGTGTTACTGACCAGTTTTGATTTCCGGATTGATAGATAGCCTTGGTATAATTCTGAACATAAGGGACCCCGATACTTTTTATATCGGTGCCGGCTGCATGTAATGAGTTAAGCAGCAAAAGAGATAAAATGATCAGAATGGGTTTACGCATAGTTGTCCAGTCGCGCCTGAGGCAGGGCATAAAGACGAAAATACAATTTATACACGATTATAGGATTCGAAGGATTAAAGAGATCTTAAGTTGCGAAATCAATTCACGGTATTTACTCCTGTGCTGTACGGCTTTTAAGTTCAGAATAAATCTCAGCTAGTAGATAGTCCAGCTGCTTTTTATGCGTTGAATATATATCCTTTGCTTGTGGTATTGCCTGGTAAAACCTTTTTCTATAGTTTTTATTCGTCAGAGCTGACTCGTTATTTACAAAGCCCCATACTATATCATTCAGCATCTTCTTATCAGATCCAATTATACTAAGAACATCTTTGGGTCGTTTTGCAAAAATCTGCTCAAATGAAACGCTGATCTGTTCTTCGGCAGAACCAGAATTCCTTTTCATGTAATTAATATATTCATTAACAGCATTATAGTTGTTCCGTCTAAGGCAAATTTGTCCGAATAAATATGTCCTACCAGAGATAACATATTCATTACCATGCTTTTTGCCTATATAATCAGAACACCTATCTCTTTCCAGCTTTTTTAGTAACTGAACGGAAATATCTAAATCCGAATCTGTTAAAGAATCTTTTTTTGAAATAATAGTTAGCGATTTAAACTGGTTCACGTCGCATCCCGTTTGTGCATGTAGCAAGTCAGCCCATAAGAAGAAGAAAAAACAGATATGGATCGGTTTTAACAAAGCGCGTTATTTAATGGATTTCAATATAGTCAATTATTGGCTCATTTAAGACCTAAAGTAAAAGAGACGCAATGCATTGCGTCTCTACGTTATTCGGTCATTATCTTAACGCCTTTTTTTGCATTCACTGGCTGGGGAACTTTTACATAGTAGCCGGTGCCATCATACACTCTTTTCCTCGGATGCGATTTGCAGTCGTCGCTGCAGCAACCATCCAACGTGGTGCCACATTCATCGCATTGCGTAAAATGCTCATTGCACTCGGGGTTGGCACAGTTGATCATTTTATCGGTTTGTTTGCCACAGTTAAAACAGGTGGAGATCACAACCGGGTTAACGGAATTGACATCTACGGCTAAACGGTTATCGAACACGTAGCACTTACCTTCAAAATCTTCGCCGCCTGCTTCTTTACCATATTTAATGATACCGCCGTGCAACTGATACACATCCGTAAAGCCCTCATGCAACAATAAAGCCGATGCCTTTTCACATTTAATGCCACCTGTGCAATAAGTCAGGACTTTTTTATCCTTATATTGAGCAAGCTCGTTTATTTTTGAAGGGAAATCCCTGAAATTCTCAATATCCAGCGTTACTGCATTCTTGAATTTGCCTAATGAATGCTCGTAGTTAGAGCGCACATCCAGTACTATCACATCATCCCGGTCCTTCATTTCCAGGAAATCCTTTGGCTCGAGGTGTTTCCCCGTTTGTTTATTAGGATTGATAATATGAGGATCACGCAGACCGGAATGTACAATTTCTGACTTGCAGCGTACATGCATTTTTACAAATGACGGTTCATCCACTTCATCAACTTTAAACTCGGTGGCTGCAAAGCGCGGATCGGCGTGAATCGTGTCCATGTAAGTTTTGCAAGCATCAACTGTGCCTGAAACCGTACCGTTAAGCCCCTCCTCGGCTACAATAATACGCCCAACCAAACCTAATGATTTGCAAAATTTCAGATGATCGGCAGCAAATTGCTCCGCATCCGCTATTGCCGAATAGCAATAATAGAGTAGTGTGTTATACTTTGTCATAAACATTGATACTGCTGCAAACAGCGTTAAATGAGCAGCAAATGTACGATTTTCGGCAATATTCTGAAAGCAGGGGCTACAAGGTTTAGATAGGGCCTGTAATTAATTACAGTACAATTAATTGTTTATTAGATAAATAATTTTTCTTTTTAAACAACTTTTATATATTTGCAGCTCCCTAATTAATTCTTTATACCGAAAGTCCCCTTCCAATATGGCAGGGGATTTTCATTTAATGCTGTAGGACAGATATTTACACCTTTATTATTTTATACCATAGAATATCCTGAAGCCCTGCAAAGTTTTGTGATTGCCTTCAAAAACAAATCCATAATCGATACGGAAGATCAATCGCTGTATACCGAAATAGAATTCGGAGTAGTTGTGGTTGTTGTTTTCGCTCAGGTAATTCGCCCCTATAATCTCATCCAGCTTTAGCCGCCTTAAACCTGGTATATTATTGAACAGGTAACCGGTGAAATTATGTTCGAAGTGAGCTTCGATAAAGCCCTGGTTGGCGCTATAGGTGTAAAACGGCAGGAAATGGAAGCTTCCTGGCGTCGGGTCAAAAGTAGTACCCTGGTTACCCTGGAAATGATTATAATCCATAAAATATAGCCTGTTGCGGTTGAAAAAATCACCCGCTGCAAATTTGAACGATGAAAAACCCATCATGCCGGCATTCAGATGCTCCTGGAATACTTCAACTGACGCAAAATCATAATCAACATCAGACCCTAAAACGCCGTTTATACCCTTACGGTAATTTACTCTGATCTGCGGATAGGGTGATTGCTCATAAATCCTGCCCGTTGGTCTTGTGTCATATTGCTGATCAAATGTAAAAGTGAGTGAGGTAGATAGTGTCAACGCCTGATTTTGCGGAAAAAGCACTGAACGGTCAGTTGCCGCACTGTCCGGAGCCAGCGGATTGTTTGATGTAAATCGCCGTCCTTTGTAGGTAGTTACAGCATAGTACGAGTTATTATATAACTGTGTCCGGTTAGCATAAGACAGATCGGCCTTCAACAATATGCCGTTGGCAATATCACGCTGGTATCCTATCTGGCCATATTCAGAGCGGTAAAACTTTACAAAGTTTTGCTCACTCAACAAGGTACTCAGCGTATTAAAGTAAAGCGAACGTGTGCCTACATTACTCAGATCGAGGATGGCACTGCCTCCTCCAAAAATCACCTTCCCTCTATTGTTTGGATCAAAATTATACTCGCCTTTTAATTCGGCGTTAAACTGCTTACTCGAATAGCCATACCTTAAATCGGGCGTGAGCCGGTAGTTTCGCGAGGCATCCAAATAATGCACATAAGTACCTCTTAAGTTAACTCCTGCGCCTTCCACCGTATTATAAAATATTGTTTGTATAAACGGGTCGATATAGATAGAATCTTTATTATTGTTATAAGTCGCTTTATAACCAAAAGGTATATAAGGCAATAGAAGGAAAGTGTTTTTACTTCGCTGATCGGGTGCATACTTTTCTATCGCCCGCTCCAGCTCAGCTTTGAATTCTTTCTTACTATAGTCCATTTTCTCCTGCCGTGTTAAAGGCACCGGCCGTATACTGTTCCAATAAGCTGTATCCCGGCTGTTTTCAATGGTATCCATACGCATCCGTTCTCCATTAAAATAATGCTCCGGGAAATTGGGGTTAAGATTGTAGTGATTGTAAATATTCAGGTAATATCCTTCGAATTGGAACCCTAATACATTGCCTTTAAAACTATATTGCGCGGCCAGCGGCAGCCATACACTATCGGCTACGGGCACATATTCCTGGCTTACGCGGATTGTATCCACCAGGTTGATACCGTTATCCTTTTTGGTAAGCATCAGGTCTGCGCCATACAAACGCCAGTCGCCGTCTATTATATAAATATATCCGTTAAAAACAGGGTCGAAGGTATGTTTGGGTACTACCCTGATTTTATGAATAACAATACCATTTTCTATTTTTGTCCCGATCAGGTCATACTTATAATAACGAAGTGCATTTGATGCCAGCGGCGATATAAAACCATGACTGCTCAGACCCTGTATAAAAAAAATGTCCTTATAGAAATTTACAGCCAGATCAGAGGCCTTATTATAACTGAAAGCGGTATTCTGTCCAAAAACCTTCGAGGCAATCATTTCCTCTTTCACTCTATCCGGCTGCTGGAAATTGTAATTGGATAACGATTCTGATTGATATAATATTCCTTTCCCGGTACTGTCCACACTCAGCGTATTGGCTACATCCTGCCCCATTAATGATTTGGGCGCGTGATCCAATTTTTGTACGCCCTTTACATACACCTCACATGAATATTTTTTTACTTGTTTTAAAAAGTACTCCCTTTTTCTGATCACCCTTCGCACAATATCCATAGCTGAGTCGCTGCTAAACTTTTTTAGCGCATAATCCTCATCTGTTAATTGTACATCGTGCCGGATGTTCTGATCGCTGACGGTTATTTTTTCAGTAACTTCTTTATAGCCAACAAACCGGTATATCACACTATAAGTGCCGGGGGCGAGTTTAAGCTGATACTTTCCTTCCTCGTTAGCAACTGTGCCGTAAGTGGAGTTTCTGATGTAAACGGCTGCGTAAGCGATTGTTCCGTTGGCCTGATTGGTAACCCTGCCGCTCAATAAATAGGTTTGAGCCTGAACTGTTAGATTAATAATTATAGTAGAAATAAGCAGCAGGTATTTTCTCATTATTTTTAATAAAGCCCTATATAGAACAGCGGGCTTACAAAATGTTTGTCAAAATAAGGTATTTAACTCTGATTTCATTTCGATAATTCACAAAGCGTCTGTCACAAAAAAAGAGTTCACAACGGAACTCTCTTTCTTTCATAGGTAGATGAAAATTTATATAGATCAGGCAGCTTGTGTAACCTGAGATTGTTTTTGATTGGAGTGCAGGGCCTTAAAATTTCCAAGATCAGCCAACAACAGCGCCTTTAATTCCAAATCAAGCGCTTTTAATATTACGGTGGTTTTATTTATGTTTTTCATAGGTTGATGTTTTGTTTGTGCTGAAGTAAATACCAATTTTATGCCAAGTGCTAAAAAATTACAAATCACCTCAAAAACAAAGATTTGGGCAAATCTCCCTCTTTTATCAAAGTATATATGGATATACAAAGCGTCTGATTTTGTATACAAAAGCATACACAATCGGGTCTAAAGGCTCTATCAGAAGCACACACAAAGCACCATGAAAAAGACGGAGAGTATATAAATAAAAAAATCTCTTGCCGCCCCCACGTCAAGAGATCTTAGTCAGATAATTGCTGTTAATGAAATAACAAATATGATTGCTTTTACGCAACCCTGAGCTAAAAGGTTACCTTAAATTACTTTATATAATTTATTTTTTCTTTCTCATTATCAACACTTTACAAAAACTCACTAAAAATATAGTAGAATAAAAAAGGGATATCCCGTCGGATACCCCCTGAAATTTAATTTAACCTCCTCCAGGTATGGAAAAGAACTTTGATCCTTATTGTTGAATTTCGGATTTCTGATCGTCGTTATTATTATCCGAAGAACCCGCACCATCAATGCTTACGATTTTATAAGCCTTTTTACCATTCTCATCCTTTACCTCCTGGTAATAGATACCATCTTCAGACACATAGTAAGTTGTACCGGATAGTTTCACTTTACGGCAATCACGAGGCAGTTGGCTAACGATATCGCCCACCCTCGGCATAACTGAATTTACTCCGGAGGCACCTGTATTCAGGTGGCCATCTTTGCCCATCACTTCATAAACTACCGTACCATCGTCTTTAGTAACCGCCTGGTAGTACACGCCATTCTTTTCATAATACTGCTGACCGTCTATCACAATAGATTGCGCGCCATTTGGCAAGGCATTGATAGCCGCACCTACCGGGGGCTCAACAACAGTGTATTGATTGTCATTGTAAGTATAGAAGAAACCGTCGCTATAATAGTATGGATAGCCTCCCCAGTAGAATGGATAATAACCATAAGGAAGAAAACCAAAGCTTAAGCCCAACCATGGATAATAAAGGCTTCCATAAAAGCCCCCATAATAAAAGTATCCGCCGTTATATCCCCATCCGTAGTTGTGACCATAGTAGCCGCCGTGACCATATACACCACCGCCAACCGAGCCAGGTACAAATCCGCGATGGGCACCTACACCAACTGTAGCACCATTTCTTATTGCGCCGGTACGTGGTGCAAAGCCGCCTCTTGATGCCATAACATTGCTGCGCGAAGAAACACTGCCGGTACGTGGCGCAAAATTGCCACTCCGCGGAGCAGAAATACCTACCGACGAACGGCCCGCACCGGAAAACCCGCTGCTGACGTGACCACCACCACCGGAGAATCCACCCCCACCGCCGCCGCCACCTGAGTGACCGCCGCCACCGCCTCCGCCGCCTCTGTGCTGGGCAGTGGCTGTTGCAGCCATAAACAAACACATTACTGCGCTCAAGCCGGTAAGTGTTAAATATTTGAATATCCTTTTCATGATCTTATGGTTTGATATGATAATTTCTTAGGTATCTGCTATATAACGTATAAGTTTTTCAATAGTATTAATAGGGCCATAAAAATTGCGGAAGGCCCATCAAATCCGAAGAATGTGATAGCTCAGGTAAGCGTGTTGCTGCGATCGGTGTGATTTTATAACTCTCGCCATAAATGACATCAGCTGATGCAATAGAGCACCGCCTGCAATTATAAATACGAAGGCAACACCGATTTGAAACAGCTTACCAAACATTTCGCGTTTATTTTCTATAGTCGATTTATAAGCACGAAGTATCAGCACCAGAACGTTAGCCCCGGCATTTTTTACCCGGTGAGATGTTTTTATTAAAAGTTGGGATTTTTCCTGCACGTAGTTGCTGGTAGTTCTTAGCGGACTAAACTTCGGCAAGTAAAGCAGGTAAGTAACCGCAATAAAAAGGTAAACGGTCGTCAGTAATACAACGAGACACTTTTTTATGATGGAATTCTCCGTTCTCATTATCCTTTTTATATGCAATAATAAATATACGCAAAAATCACTTACTATGACTTTGTGAAATGTTAAATGTTTAATCTCTGATTTATATTTTAACACTTTTATTGAGTTAGCATGACAAAAACCGGATTTCATATTGCGGAAGAACCTGTTATCAAAAGCGATGTCACTTTATAGCCTGCTGTTATTCTCATTTGTTTATAACTTATCTATTACCGGCAAATAAATAGTGCCTCTCTTTTATAACATAAATCAAACCAACTGCGTTTAACCACTTATGAAAATTGAAGGCGGACTGCTCATTAATATGAGCTCAGAATTAGCAAATTATTTTAAAGGTAACCCGGCAGAACTACCCCCTGCTGTTGATGTGAGCTTGTTGGAGGTTAGAGCCTCGTCGTATTTAATCGAGCATATTGAAAATTACACCCGGAAACCATTTACCGATAAGTTTTTATGGTGCGTAGTGTTCCCGAAATCAAAAAACCCGCTGTTTGAGTACTTTTACTTTATTGATTACAAGGCAGTACATAAGGGAGATCACGGCATTGTTTCGGCCAAATTGATGTACGAAAACAAGGATTATACCGCAGCCTGGTACTCTGCTAACTAATCCAGGTCTTTACCATCCCTGCTATAATAGCTCCGTTAAAAACCGGGGGCTGCTCACCGGCTTATTCCTGAAGCTGCAAAACACGAAACTCTGAATAGTGTGAAAAGGCGTAATGTGCATTTTGGTAAAGCATTTTATCTTTTCAAAATAACTCGCGAATAATTCCGGCAAACTGTTTTCTGAATATTGCTGAACAGGCAACCCGCTGCATTTTTCTGGCCCTTCTTCACTAAACGTGCTCAAAACCATATAACCGTCCGGGGTTAGGTTCTTATGTACCATCTCCAGGTATTTATCCTTTTCTTCCTTATTAAGCAGGAAATGAAATGTTGCACGGTCGTGCCACAAATCATATTTCCGATCGGGATTAAACTCAATAATATCCTTCACTATCCATTTTACTTGTGAGGCTTTCTCCCCCAGCCTTTCCTTTGCCCGCGCAATAGCCTTTGCTGAAATATCAAGCACGGTAATATTGGTATAGCCCAGCATTAGTAAATAATCTACCAACAGACTGTCTCCACCACCTATATCAATAATGGCCGAATCCTTTGGCAGCTTAAAGCGTTTTATAATTGACAATGACGTTTCCGGTATGGGTTCATACCAGCTCAGCTCGGTTAGTTGTTTAGTTTGATATACGTTTTCCCAATGCTCTTTTCTGTCGGACATTATTATAGTTATAGTTAGGGGCTTAAATCTCAAAATCCAATAATACACAATAAAAGTAAAAATCACACTTATTAACCCTTGATTTGAATGACTAATTGATTTAGCAGATTAAGACTTTATTTAAAAAGAGGGGCGTCACACTGAGGCTCTCGAAGTGCGGTGCGCGGGGAATATCCCATATATTGTCTGAACCTGAATTTATTGAATTAATGAATTTCCCGAATTCTGTTAATTTTTCAAATTCTTAGAATTCCAGTCCGGAGAACTTGAGCGTTTCTAATCGCATGCTCAAGAGCCCACAATTAAACAATGGCTATTTTAAGTGTCTGCACTGAAATCAATCCGTAAGCGTGACTTTATAAACTTTTGGCATTCAAGCGATACGCTTAAATGGGCCGGGCAACCATTCACCAGGGAATTATCGTAATTGTTATATACTGCTGTCTGTCAGGAAGTCAGATTGATTCGGCGGGCGCCCGGGCAGTGAATTCTGAAAAACATAATGCCATGAAAATATCAAAACAAAATTCAAAGAAATTGTTTCCGGCAGCTTTGTTATTCATTGCAGCGCTGCTACAAAATTGCAAAAAAGAGGCCGGTAATACCCCTGCGGCACTGCCAACAACAGGTATGTACGCCCTGATTAACGATACCGCCTGGACAGCAGTAACCGTAATAGCATCGTTGGATTATGACGGCATCGGTAAAACATTTACTTGCAGGGGAACGATGGGCAACAAAATAATACAGCTTATAGCCCTCCAAAACAATGTTGCCGCGGGTAACAGTTTCCCGGTAGGTGCTGCAAATGGCAATTTTGATAGTTTTGGTTATTACATACTACCGGTACACCGCCCCCTTACTGAGCAAAACCCTACCCTGGGCACCGTCCCCGGTGCCAGCCTGGTGATAACTGCTATTGACACGACTAACCGGCTCATCTCCGGTACATTTACATTTCCACAGGCGGATACGGCTTACGATGCGGTCGGCAATGTCACTGTGGTGCAAAATAACCAGATTACCAACGGTTTTTTTAAGCAGGTGCATTATGTGTATACACCTTAATATTTCAAAATTTAGAGGACGGGTATCAAAACCTGAAAGTTGCCCCCAGTTCCGCGTGAAGATTATATGCCGTATTGTTGGGTACATAGTATTGACTGGGCACATAATTGTTTAATACCCATTGGTAATTGAAGGATTTTATGGTTTGCAGGGTGGCATTGAATATCAAATTTTTATAGCTCCAGCTACCTTGCAATCCAAAAGCAAAATCTACCCATTTCCTGCTGTTGCCGTTCATATCCGGGAAATAAGTTTCATAATAATCAACATCATGCTCATAGCGCTCAAATGATACGCCCAATTTCTTCAACCCGGATACCCAGCTTATTTCTATAGATTGGAGATTGCCCCCTGAACCTGTTCCGGCCCCAAGAACCTGTCCCTCGTTAGTTTGGCCCTGTGTCACTTCGCTATGAAGGTACCATCCATTGGCGTTCCGCACCAGCCTGTCGGGCGATTGAGAAAGCTGCGTGATTTCTGCGCTGAATAAAATATGCTGTCCGGATGAGCCGTTTACAGGGAACAGCTTCCGCAAACCAAATATATAAGCCCTTGAATGATCGGGCGACCCGACAAAATCGCGCAGGTTATATGAATTATCATTTAAGCCGTATTCAAAATATATTTCGGCCTGCACCTTTTTGAACAGCCAGCGCGCATAAAATGAGGTGTATTGATCCCTCGGGAAAGGATCGCCCTGCGCCCCTGCGGTTGCTTTTTTGGAATATGGCGTAAAGAAAGGAACATAGCCACTAAATCCTTTGACATCGTGATAATAAGCATCAAATGTTCGTGTGAGGCCAAGCGCTAGTCCCGGGATCCATTTGGGATGATAGTTTATGTTGAATCCTGTAAAATATCTCCAGCTTTGATCTTTTGAAGCGAATAGATTGGTACCATCAGCCAATTCAGTAACCGCGGTGGGCGGATAATTTGTACCATCCAGTCTGCCGAATATTATTTGCCCTTCAAAATACCCGAGAACAGATTTTACAGGGCGCACCGTGTTAAGGGTTATATGCTTGAATCCCGGAGCATTATCACTTAATATTAAGGCATTTCTGATCCCGGGTCCCCACCATAAATTTTCATTGGATAACCCGACAGAAAACGAGCCGAATGTTAATCTGATGCTGCTTTGCCCCCAGAATACTTTACTGTAGGGGCCATTCCCAAAGCGTTCAGGGTTATCTATTAAGTTATGATACCTGTAATAGTCAATCATTTCAGCATCTGAACGGCCTGGAGCAAATTCATTAAACGCCGGATTTACCGCATAAACAAACTCAGGCTGAAGCTGTATGCTCAATACGCCATACTTTAAATAAAAACCACCACTGACGAAGGTTTGATAACCTTTAGCCGGTATTATTGCCCCGTCGTTCCATCCATAGGGATGATTGGAGTTAAACTGTTGCTGCCAGGTTAACGGCAATATGCTGAATTGCCAGCGACCTTTATCAAACAAAACCGGTTGTGTTTCAATCCAGTGATCGGATTTCAATGTGCCATCAGGATCAAATACGTTGGCGGTTTTTAAGGCAGAATCTGAAAGAGGGCGGACGGTAAAAGATATATCTGAATAAATTTTCCCCGCCAGCTGCATCATCCTGTAATAATCATTAAGAGCATGAGAAGTTACAGGCAGTGATTGAGCACTTACTTTTTTTGGAAAATTACCAATAAATGCAGCTATGATGATTAATAAAATAAATATCCTTTTCATCAAACAAAAGCGGTTTAAAATGAATACGTAGCCCCTCCCTGAACCTGTAAATTAAATGCATCTACTCCGTTAACATTAGATGAAATAACCGTGTTTGGCGGTTCTTTTGGCAGATACCATTGATAATTGTAAGATTTAATAGCCTGAATCTTAGCGTTAAAAATCAATTTTTTATAGTTCCATTCGCAAATGGCCGCAATGCTCAGATCAACCCAATGCCTACGGTAATCATGGGCATTTATGTAGGTAAGATAATAGAGGTCGTTATTATGGGCATAGCGTTCAAATTGCAGGCCTAATTTCTTTATACCTTTTACCCAACTGATATTTACTGTTTGCAAATTACCTCCGGGACCAATGCCTGCTCCCAATTCCTGTCCCTGGTTAGTATAACCTTGCCTGACATAGCGGTTTACATACCATTCATCACCGGTAAGTATATTGGTAAAGGAGTTTTCCTGGAGCTGGGTAGCTTCTATGCCCAACAGGATATTTTCATCTTTTGATGACCCGAACTGCAAAAGTTTCCTGATGCCAAAAACATAGGCGCGTTCGTTGTTGGGTGCTAATGATTCCTGCAAAACTCCTGCGGTATTGTCATACTGGCCCCACTCAAAATATATTTCGGCATGCTCCTGTGTCCAAAGCCAACGCATAAATACGGAAGTTAACCTTATTGATCTGCTATCTGAAACGTCAGAGGGGAATAAAGGGATGTAATCGCTAATGCGATCTAAATCCTTTACATAATATACGGAGCTATGATCAAATCCGAGGAATAAGCCGGGTATCCAGCGGGGTTGCCATGTTGCAATTATTCCGTTTAAATACCGCCAATTATCAGGTTTCCGAAGATATAAATTGACGCCATGATAAATATAATCCTGTCCTAACGGTGAATAACCCGAAGCATCCAGATTTCCGGCAATAGCCTGCGCCTCAAAAGAACCAATAGGTGTTTGTAAAGGATGAAGGGTATTCAGCGTGAGGTGCGGAAAACCCGGAGCGGTGTTGCTCATTAATAAAGAGTTCTGAATGCCCGGCCCCCACCAGAGGTTTTCTGTGGATAAGCCTAATGATATAGCCTTGTAATTTAACCGTATACTGGATTGCCCCCAGTACAATTTGGTATAATTACCTGTGCCAAACCTGGCCGGCAGATCAACATTGTTGTAAATGCTATAGTAACGAACAAAGGCGTTAGCGGACGAGTTTTTATTAAAAGTGTCAAAATCAGAATTTTCAGCAGTCACAAATTCCGGCTTTAACTGAATGGTTAGTGGCCCGTAACGCATAAAAAAGCCCGGGCTTACAAGTGCTTGCAATCCTTTTGCGGGTATCATTGCACCATCATTCCAGCCATAGGGATGATTGGAATTGAATTGGGTTTGAACCGAAAGCGGTAAGAGGCTTAGCTGAAGATTTTTATCTCCCGACTGCCATAAACTAGTTAAGCCGGGCAGTTTATATTGGTTAGCATTGCTATCGGGACCCTTTATATAGTTACGGGTGATTTGATCTGGAAAAAGGGGGCGAATAGTAAATGAGATATTGGTATCTGCAATGCCGGATAATTGTGCCCTTCTGTAGTAATCCTCAATAGCAGTAGTACCTACCGGTAAAGTTTGTGCATAGACAGACAATTGAGCAAAGGCTGTTAAGATACATACAGTGATAAGCCTTATGGTTTTCATAGTGTGCACCCTGATGATGACACTAAAAACTCAGTTTTGTTTTGGGATATGATTGATTTGTTGAATTAAATATTTTAAAAGTGTTTATAGGTTAATGACTCGTTAAACCGAGGTTAGTATACAAATAGTTGGCAACTTAGCATACGGCCTACGGTTAAAAAACAAAGTTCATCCAATCAGAAAGACTCGTACCCAAAAAGTTACCATGACTATCATGAAAAAACACCAAACTCTGATCTTTAATAGTGAATACTTGGTGGTTATAGGGAAGCAAAAAGTTTTCTTCCCATTTAAAAAAAACTGTTTTCTTTGTTGAGTCTCCAACATACCCAGTTATTGTGCATTGGGTGTACTCAGGCAACTGGGTAATAAAAATTGTGCCTGTTTTAGCTCCGGGCAAGAGTGTTCCAACAGGACGTACGCTGGTTTGTGAATTGGAGTTAACTACTATTTTTGTAAGCGGCTCAGAGGATGCATTTATAAGCTGGACACTTCCCGATCCCGGATAAACAAAAACCTTTTTACTTGTGCTGCCGCCATTACTTGTCAACTGCATGGTATAATTGCCCCCAGCTAAATACTCGTGCCTCGCGTGCAAACCTGTATCAGTAGTATTGTCGCCCCAATCCCATTTGTAAGTTTCATTACGAGAATTTGTTGTGTCGGTTATTCGCGGAAAGACAAACTCATGCTCATATATGGTGTCAAGTAGTATAATAAATGCTTTCGGTTTAGCTTGCGGAGTTGGTGAAGTAACAGTTTTTTTGCAGGAAAAAAATACAATACCAAAAAGTGATAAGATCAATAAGGTTTTATTCATTTGTCAAAAATATCAAATTTAATTAATCTATAAACTCGCATCGCCGGGATAAATGGCAAATTGCTAACTCCAAACCAACCCGTTGCCAACTGACTGCAACTTAATGAGCCCGGGCAGTTCAAAATCAACTCAAAAAAATGCTTAATTTTATCGCCTCAATAATTACACACTATGTACACTACCCTGAAACCTGTGTTGGAGCAGGAACTCGCCGCAATTGAAGAAGCCGGATTGTATAAAAGAGAACGCATCATTACCTCGCCACAGGGTGCCGACATTTCGGTGCAGGGCGGTAAAGAAGTTATTAACTTCTGTGCTAATAACTATTTGGGGCTATCCAGTCACCCTAAAGTGATTCAGGCAGCAAAAGAAACGTTGGATACGCATGGCTACGGCATGTCGTCGGTACGGTTCATCTGCGGAACTCAGGATATTCATAAGCAGTTGGAATCTAAAATAGCTGAGTTTTTGGGCACCGAGGATACCATTTTGTATGCTGCAGCATTTGATGCCAATGGCGGAGTATTCGAGCCGTTGTTTAATGAGCAGGATGCGATTATATCTGATGAATTGAATCATGCATCGATCATCGACGGGGTGCGTTTATGCAAGGCACAACGCCAACGCTACAAACATGATGATATGGCCGACCTGGAAGAAAAGCTAAAGGCAACACAAAACTGCCGTCACCGCATTATTGTGACCGATGGAGCGTTCAGTATGGATGGTACCATTGCCCAGCTGGATAAGATATGTGAACTGGCCGAAAAATATAATTCCCTGGTGATGATAGATGAGAGCCACTGTTCGGGCTTTATGGGCAAAACCGGTCGCGGTACACATGAGCATCATAATGTGATGGGTAAGATCGATATCGTCACCGGTACTTTGGGTAAAGCATTGGGCGGTGCGTCGGGTGGTTTTACTTCTGGACGCAAGGAGATCATTGATATGCTGAGACAGCGTTCAAGGCCATATCTGTTCTCGAACACCTTAGCACCTTCAATTACCGGAGCATCAATTGCGGTATTGAATCTACTGAGCGAGACTACAGAATTACGTGATAAGTTGGAAAGCAACACCCAATACTTCCGCAGTAAAATGACCGAAGCCGGCTTTGATATCAGGCCGGGCGTGCACCCCATTGTGCCGGTAATGCTGTATGATGCCAAACTATCGCAGGATTTCGCCGCAAAAATGTTGGAGGAAGGTATTTATGTGATCGGATTCTACTACCCGGTTGTTCCGCAAGGTAAGGCACGCATCAGGGTACAGATATCAGCGGCTCACGAAAAGGAGCATTTGGATAAAGCAATCACTGCATTTACCAAAGTAGGCAGAGAATTAGGAGTAATAAAGTAAATTTGCAAAGCGCCAGCTAATTGGTGCAAAAGAATAGCGCATTATAATGCAAGAACAAATAGATCAATATACAGCCGAGATCAACACTTTTTCACCGGTCAACGCTGCGGAACTAGAAACATTCCGCATTAAATTTTTAGGCACTAAAGGCATTATTAAAGACCTGTTCGATCAATTTAAAAATGTCGGACCGGAAGAAAAGCGAACTTATGGCAAAGTGCTGAACCAGTTCAAACAACTGGCTGAGACAAAATATACTGAACTAAAAGAATCTTTCGACTCGGGACTTAATACTCAAGTTTCAGAACTTGATCTGACCTTACCTGGCGAAGGTTTCGAGATTGGCTCACGTCATCCGTTATCATTAACCAGGATTGAGATCATCGATATTTTCAAACGCCTTGGTTTCGTGGTGGCTGAGGGACCGGAAATAGAAGACGACTGGCATAACTTTTCTGCATTGAACTTCCCGGAAGAACACCCTGCACGCGATATGCAGGATACCTTTTTCATCAAAAAGAACAATGGGAAGGATGATATTGCTTTGCGTACACATACTTCATCAGTGCAGGTGCGTATGATGGAAAATGGCAAACCGCCGTTCCGCGCTATTATGCCGGGGCGTGTTTATCGTAACGAGGCCATATCAGCGCGTGCACATTGCTTTTTTCACCAGGTGGAGGGTTTGTATATTGATGAGAATGTATCGTTTGCTGATCTGAAGCAGACATTATATCACTTCGTTCAAGAATTATATGGCGAAGGCACCAAAGTACGCTTCAGGCCGTCTTACTTCCCGTTCACCGAACCATCGGCGGAAATGGACATCAGTTGTACAATCTGTGGCGGTTCTGGTTGTAACATGTGTAAGTATACCGGCTGGGTAGAAATATTAGGCTGCGGCATGGTCGACCCGAATGTTCTGGAGAATTGCAACATTGACAGTAAAAAATATACCGGCTTTGCTTTTGGAATGGGGATAGAAAGAATCACCAATTTAAAATATGTGATACGCGATTTACGTTTATTCTCTGAAAACGACGTTCGCTTCCTTAAACAATTCCAAACAGAGATCATATGATCCTTAGACTTTGCCTGCTGACTGTTATTTCCCTGAGCTTCCTTTCATGCGGGAAGAGTGGTGATTTAGTTCCCAGTGTAGCAGTAAATTTCCAGGCTAATATTGATAATCCAGGTTTAGCGGCACTGAAAAGTCCGGGCGGCGCTGTGATTATAAAGGGCTATGGTGTAGCCGGCCTGCTGATTTATCGCGAACCGGATCTGACTTATGCCGCCTATGACGCCTGCAGTAGCTACCAACCAGAAAAAAGATGTGCCGTTACGCTCGACGGCAATTCCGTTACCTGCACCGATCCCTGCAGCGGATCAAAATTCTTATTATCTGATGGTACACCTCAAAAAGCTCCGGCAACAAGAGCATTGCGTGCCTATAATGTAAATGTGAGTAATTTTGAGATATTTGTATCTAATTGATACATGGAAGCTGATAAAATAAAAGAAAGTATAAAAAGAGCGGCACAGGAGTTATTCCGTAAGTTCGGTTACCATAAAACCAGCGTTAACGAGATAGCCAAAAAGGCCAAGATTGCCAAAGCCACTATTTACAAATACTTTGATAGTAAGGAGGCGGTTTTGCATGTGTTGCTGATGGATTATATAAAATCCAGCGTGGATGACCTGATCAACAGCAATGTGACTGAGGTTGACGAAGAAACCCATCTTGCCAATCTGATCATGAAAACCTGCCGCCTCTCCTATACCGTTTGCAACGAGTTTATTGGCTGGGACTTTATCCGCGAATCGGCCAACTCACAGGATTTTCTGAAAAATCTTTCAAACGAGCTGGAAGAAATGCTGGTGAGCTCCTTTATGCAGTTGAGCGGCATCCGCAAACAGGAAAACTCTATGCAGCGCATCCGCTTTCTCATTAAATGCAGTAAGAATATTGTCTTCAGTTTTGCATTTACCTCAGTAAGTGACTCCGACGTTCGCAAAAACTTTGTTTCGTTTCAGAAAGAGATATTGCCTTATTTGGTAAAGGCGGCAATATTAGTTTAGAGATTCACTATTTGCTATCCAATAACTCTTTAAGTGCCATTTTACCATCCTCATTGTTTGGATTAAGGGCGATCGATTTTTGATACATCATAATGGCCTGCTGCTTTTTGCCAATTTCTCTTAATCCAGCGCCATAGCTGTCATATGTATTAAAACTGCCTGGGAACAAGAGGGTATTGATCTTGAAAACTTCCAGTGCCAAATCCTTATGCCCTTCAAAGGATGACCCGTACAATAAGTTTCCACCCAGTTGGTTAAATTCCCATTCGCTCAGGTAATAATGGGCTGTATCGCTTTTAGACGCATTGAAAATAGCTGCTGCTGCATCCGGCCCTTGTTTTACCAACGTACTGCCATAAACAAAAGCCAATGAATGATGATTCCGTATTGCGAAAGGTTCTATGCCGTTCATCAGATAAAATGCTGAGGTTACGACACGTCCAAATTCGCTGCCGGCGGTATTATCAAAAGCTATGATGGTTTGTATATTCTCTAGTTGATGGAAATAGAAAGTAGCTAAACCGAACTTATAGCCTCCATGCCCGACAGATCTTCCATAACCAGGCTGTTCGAAAATGTCCCAGCCAAGGCCAACAGTCATTTTACCCTCACCCAGCATGGTATCCATCGACCCATACCACATTTCCCCGTTATTCAATTTTAGCGGAGTAAAAGCTTCTTCCATTGTAGTGGGTTTAATAAGCTTGCCGCCAAAAAAAGCACGGTCAAAATTTAAAAGATCTCCGGTAGTTGTTATTATGTTCGATTCGCCAATGGTGCCGCTGCAATTGTAATTGGTATATTTAAACCGGGACAATGAATCTACATACAAATAAGTGGTATCATAATAAGGATGCGGCTGTGCATGCATCTTAACACAGTTTTTATCCTGATTATAAGTATGACCTGGATAAATGCTGACATAAGTATTATTCATTGCCGCCGGTTGAAAAATGTATTGTTTCAAATATTTCTCAAATGGCATTTTTACAACGCTCTCCACTACCAGCGCCAGTAAGCAATACCCTGTATTACAATACTGATATTGGTCACCCGGCTTAAAATTTAACCCCCTGCTCCACTTTTTAAGTTCAGGAATAATGTTTTTATTAGTGATCACCGTATCCGGGTATTTTTGTATGATATTTTCAAATAACTCCAGGTCGGGTAGTCCGGATGTGTGGGTAAGCAGGTGCCGGACTGTAACATCGGCAAATGGAAAATCAGGGAAATATTTAATCAAATGATCATCCAGCGATAATTTCATTTTATCTCTGAGCTGAAGAATGGCGGTTGAAGTAAACAGTTTGGATACAGATGCCAGGTTAAAATGCAAATCAGTGTTATTAGGTTTTTGGCTTTCAAAATCGGCATAACCAAAAGCTCTGTTAGTAATTACCCTCCCATTCCTGGCCATCAATATATTGCCGTTTAGCTGGCGTGCTTTTCCTATCTTATACAGGTAGCTTTCAATCTTGGAGTTTTGTGCGAATGTAATTTGAACATACAGACAGGCAGTCAGCATTAAAGCTATTTCTAATGATTGTAGTGGTTTCATCGTGATTTTGTGTTAATTGTTGACCCAAATTAGTCCAGGCACCAGTTGCCCAAAAAACTAATCTGCAAACCGGGTAATCACATCGGCAAACGCCTGCTATTTGGTTTATTGTTAATTAATAAATCGCGTAGATTTGGAAGATGAAGAAAAAACTATCAATGCTGCTGGTCAGCTTTATAGCTTTTTATACACTGGTGCATACAATCAGGCATATTCCTGGATTGCTCCATGGCAGATTGAATTGGAATGGGGAGATCACTAATACCTTGGGCATAATACGCATTGTAGCAGACATTTTTATTTCGTGGTTATTTACACTTTCTGCTTATCTTTTTTTATACTGGTTTTATCCAAATAAATCATACGCTAAACTCATACTTTCAATCTCTATCTCAGTTACCCTATGTTTCCTTTTAAGCTTCTGGTGGATCAAATTTATGGAGCCTGTTCCTGTGAGATTAGGAAATTATTTGCCTGCTGCTGTTTTCTTTTATGCCATAAATGTTATTTTCGGCATGGCTTTTTACTTTGTGCAGTACGCGCAGTATAAAGAACTACAGGCAAAAGAATTATTACTTCAAACACGTCAATCTGAGTTATCATTTCTGCGCTCACAGGTCAACCCGCATTTTTTGTTCAATCATTTAAACAGCATTTACTCGCTTGTTTACCACCATTCAGATCAGGCGCTTCCGGCAATTGCCGGACTATCTGACATGCTTCGTTACATGCTATACGACACAACCCATGAAGTTGCACTTGAAAAAGAAGTAGTGTACATCGAAAAATATATTGAACTTCAAAAACTTCGGCTTGATGAACAAGTGGAAGTTAACTTCAAATGCATAATTAATACACATCATATTGTCATTCAACCTTTGCTGTTTTTACCTTTTGTAGAGAATGCATTTAAACACGGTGACTTAAGCGGAAATACTCAAGGGCTATTTATTAGTATCAACGTTGACGATAAGAAAATCAGCTTTTGCTGCAGGAATCGTAAAGGCAGCAACCAAAAAGATTCTGCTAGCGGTATCGGAATAGAAAATGTAAAGAAAAGGCTGAAGCTACTATATCCCCATAAGCATCATTTGGATATCATTGATAACGCAGACCAGTTTATAGTTAACCTTAATATATTTTATGAACAGTAAATCCTATCCCATAAAGTGTATAGTAATTGACGACGAACCTTTAGCATTAAAGCTTATTTGTGATTATGTTGAGAAAACTGCTGATATGCATCTGATTGCCAAAACGGCAAAGGCAACCGCAGGCATTACTCTGATTCAAAATAGCGATGTCGATCTGATCTTTCTGGATGTGCAAATGCCTGATATAAACGGGATGGAATTGATGAAAACTATCAATACTTCTGCAGTCAAAGTGATATTAACTACTGCTTATACACAATACGCCTTACCAAGCTATGAACATGAAGTAGTTGACTATCTGTTAAAACCAATCACCTTTGAACGATTTACAATCGCAGTTAACAAAGTCCGTAAAAGATTTTTTCAAAATGAGGACGGGCAACCTGACCATTTGTTTGTGAAAGTGGAATATCGGTTACAGAAAATAAAATTCGATTCGATATTATATATCGAAGGACTAAGGGATTATATTGCTTTTCATACTATGAATGGTAAAATTTTGTCACTGGAAAATATGAAAAACATGGAAGAAGTTTTACCTGCAAATAAATTTACCCGAATACATAAGTCTTTCATTATAAATAAAGATCATATCGACTATTTAGAACGGGGCAGAATTGTTATTAATAAAGAATACCTGCCAATAGGTGATACCTATAAAGAACGGATAATGAAACAATTGGGATTATAATCTCACCGCCAATTTGGAAATCTGAAATCCTTTTATTTACTTTGAAACACAAAGTGCTTTTCAATGGAAGAAAAAGACATACGAAACGAGCTGGCGTCCATACGCAATATCATGGAGCGCTCCTCCAAATTTATTTCCCTAAGCGGCTTATCAGGCATATTGGCCGGCATTTATGCCTTGATTGGTGCTTACCTTGCTTACAGGCTAATCTATAAAGGCCCGACAAGAATTTATGACTCCTTATCGATCGGCACTTATCCCGAAACCATCACATACCTGCTTATCATAGCAGTTGCTGTTTTGGTGGCCTCATTAATTACCGGTTTTATTTTAAGCAGTCGCCAGGCGAAACGCAAAGGGCAGCCTATCTGGGGTAAGATCAGTCAGACACTGCTGTTTCATATGGCAACGCCATTGGTAACAGGGGGCTTGTTGATCCTGATCCTGCTTAGCCGCGGCTATTATGGTATCGTTACACCGTCAACCCTGATCTTCTACGGCCTGTCGTTGATCAGCGCCAGCAACTTTACTTTCAGCGATGTAAAATACCTGGGCATATTAGAAATTATACTCGGACTAATTGCCGCTTGTTTACCCGGTTACGGATTACTATTTTGGGCCATTGGTTTTGGAGTGCTGCATATCATCTACGGCAGCATGATGTACTTAAAATACGATAAGTGAAGATAGCCTTTGATAAACTTGATAAAGCATTTGAGAACCGTGTAAGGTTACAGATCATGAGCGTGCTGGCTGCCAATGAGCGCTACGATTTTAACTCGCTCAAAGATCTGCTGACTATTACCGACGGCAACCTGGCTTCTCACTTAAAAGCATTGGAGAAGGAGGAATATATTGTAGTACATAAAAGTTTTCTGGGACGTAAACCTAATACCAATTATGAAGCTACAACCAAAGGTAAGCAGGCATTCAGAGATCATTTAAACACATTAGAACAACTAATAAAACAGCAAAAACTGACTTAATTTTTTTTATTCGTATACTTTGAATTACAAAGTGCTTTTACTTAAATACAATGATAACCGAACAACCACAACCGCAAGGATTTTTGTACTGGCTCAAGGAGTCGGTAACTGTAAAACTGGCTTTTATTGGCCTGCTGATTATTCTATTGCTTATACCATCACAGCTGGTGCAAAACCTTATACAGGAACGGTCGCAACGGCAGGACGAAACCGAGAAACAGGTATCGGACCAATATTCAGGCGAACAACTAGTACAGGGCCCGGTACTGGTTATACCTTATAAAAAGCAACTAAAAGAAACTGATAATTCAGGAAAGGAAGTGACCAAAGAGGTCATAAATAACCTGTTCCTGCTGCCAAACGAACTCGATTATAATGCAAACGTTAGTCCTGACATTTTACACCGGGGCATATTCGAGGTGGTGGTCTACAATGGCACCGTCAAGGTATCGGGAAACTTTACAAAGGCCGATCTCAGCTCACTTTCGATAACCGCCGACCAATTAATGCCGGACAAAGCCAAATTACTGTTTAGCATCAGCGACCTGAAAGGTTTGAAAACCAATCCTCAGCTAAAAATTGCAGGGCAAACCGCTACAGCGGAACCTGCCTTTGGTGATACTGTATTTTCCAACGGCTTGCAAGTGGCGGTCAACTTAAGCGGACTGATGGATAAAACCATTCCCTTTGAATTTAACCTGGACCTGAAGGGAAGCGAGGAACTCAGCTTCCTGCACCTAGGCAAAACTACCGACGTGACAGTAAAAGGTAATTGGGGCAGTCCAAGTTTTGACGGACGTTACCTGCCTGATACAAGGACTATCGACACCAAAGCCAATACCTTCGACGCCAAATGGCGGATGCTTTATTATAATCGTCCGTTTCCACAGCAATGGGTGGACGATTTGAATGTATTGAAGACCAAAAAGGCGGATGATGCCACATTCGGTGTAAAACTACGCCTGCCGGTTGATCAGTACCAGAAAACTACCCGCAGCAGTAAATATGCCATCCTGATTATCATGCTTACGTTCATCTCACTGTTCCTTACAGAGATGATCAGCAAACACCGCATCCATGTATTTAACTATGTACTCATCGGCGCAGCCATGATCGTTTATTATACCCTCCTGCTCTCCTTTTCTGAGCAAGTAGGCTTCACATCCGCCTACCTTATCGCCTCGGCAGCAACCGTAATTTTGGTTGCTGCCTTTTTAAGATCACTCATTAAGACCTTAAAAACCACTGGCCTGTTTGCGCTAATCCTCAGCTTGTTTTATGCATTTATATATGTCATTATTCAACTGGAAGACCTTGCGTTGCTGGTTGGCAGCGTAGCGCTATTCCTGGTGGTAGCAATACTGATGTACTTCTCGAGAAAGATCAACTGGCAATAAAATGAACCTAAGCTTTGACAACTTTCAAAAGTTGTCAAAGCTTTCTATAAATCAAATCGATCATGAAAAACAGCAATTACTGGATAGGGTATTTCAAAGCTAATGCCTTTGAAAAACGGATCAACTGGGATTTGAAGCCAAATATCACTCCCGCAGAAATGTGCAGTATTTTACCATCGCTACAGGCATGGCAATTGGGTGAAACATCCGAAGGCAAACACCTTATAGCAGCGTCATCTAAATATGCACATGCAATCGGTGATTTACTTACATAGAAGCGGTGAAACTATTTATTAAAGAAGAGCAAAAACATGGCAATAACCTGGGAATATATCTTGACAGGATCGGCCAGCCTCGTGTGACGAAGAATTGGGGCGATAGTTTATTCCGAAAGGTAAGATACTTCAACTCCAATATGGAGATATGGACTTTGGCTGTGGTGGTAGTTGAAAGCACTGCTCAAATATTTTACCAGTCGCTAAGAGATGCCACCAACTGTGAATTACTAAAGCAAATCTGCAATGACATCCTGATTGATGAGGCTTATCATATCACCTTTCAAACCGAGCGATTGGCAATCATTCACGAAGGCAAAAACAATTTCTCAAAAGCCTGGCGGCGAATAGTGTACAAGTACTTTTTTTATGCTACTTCAATGCTGGTATGGATCGCTCACCGGAAATTATTTAAAGCCGGTGGGAATAGTTTTGACTCTTATTCCCGTAAGATGGAGCATAAGTATCTGCGAACATTGAAAAAAATAACGAATACAATGGCAACACAATTTGCTTAAACTGACTCACATGAAATATTATGCACTTTCTTATAGCTTTAAAGTCTGGATTACCAGCGTTTTCTTGTCTCCCTTTATTTGTGCAATTATCGAGTATTTATTACGGCGCAACTTGTCGGAGATATCCATTGAAGCTTTTGAGGCTTATCCTGTCATAATTATTGCTGAACTTATATTTTCGCTGACTACGTGGCTGGTTTTTTGGGGGACAACAACCTTGGCATTACGCTTCATTGAAAATACCAGTCATAGAAAACCAGTTTTGCTTTTGATCGGCATTATTTTCACACTACTTACTTACCTCGCATGCTTTTCCGATGATCTAAAGTTCCGAACCGACAACTTCATTTTTGAAATGATGGTAAGTAATTGCATTTGTATCGCAATTGGAACCTTGTTTTTCAATTCAAGTAAGTTCAACACCGAGCAACTCTCATAAATCCTAAACTTATCTGAATGGAATCAAAACAATGGTGGTGGTCTAACAGACATCGATACAACCAAGGGTTGTTTATTTCCGGATTTATTGCATTTGTACTCTATTGCATACTTAGCTGCTTCATATTTGGCCTGCCCCAAAAGCTTGAAGAAACAATTTCTGAAATAGCACTCCTTGCGTTCGGCTATTTAATTATGATGGGAATAGCTAACCTTCTTTATACCCTGGGATGGATAATTGATATCAGCCTTAACATGAGCAATAATCAAATCTTCAGAGAAAGATTATTTATTGCGGGATATTGGTTTTCGTTCTCACTGCCCATTTTAATGATTCCTTCGGTTATAGTCAGATTTCCTATTTGATACGAACAAATTATTTAAAACAATTTCAATTAAATTATGAAAAACATAACTAAAAGCGACACTTTCTTTTGTTCAGTACTTGCGTGCGTATGGCTGATTATCTATTTGCAATTCACCGATCAAATATGGGAGATGTTATGGTTTATGGCTATTCCGGCTGAGCTCTGGGCTGTCTACTTCTTTGTGGGCATGTTTATTATCTCTATAGTTTTTTGGATAAGGAAACGTAATGAGTTCAATCACACTTATGTGCCCTTTATTATTATTATGCTCACGATTGTAGTCGTATATAACTTTCATTTGTATAAAAAAATAAAACTGCATTATATAGGTTTTGAAAACCGATACCGAATCTATCAGCACACAAGAGAGCAATCCATAGAAATTGGATAAGAAATACAATCCGCGTGAAGAACTCCTGACTTTAAAAAAATCAAAATACCAATTTGGTTTTTGGTATATTATTTTTACTTTAGCAACAATTGATATTCTTTTATAGTTTATTTAATCAAAATGTCAGATTTTATATAATAATTATACCAAATGGTATAATTATTATATTTGGACTATTAAACTAAATACCATGAGCCGGGAGTTGGTCGATTTTTCTGAACAGATAGATGAACAGTTTGACATAGCTGATATGCAGAGCGTTGAAAGTGATGATCTTTTAGAAGCTATTGTGAACTTGTTTATTTGATCCGTTGCAACGGTATGTTATCATCTATAAAAGATGAACGGCATTGCTTTGCCAAAAATAACTCTGTGCTCTTTGTGAAAATCTTTGCGCCCTCTGTGGTAAATTAATCAGGCAGCCACAACCTTCCAACGTTACAACATTCCAACCTTTCAACGAAAACCGTACCTTTGCAGCCTAATGAATAAAACTACTAACAATCTTGTTTTTGAGGATGTTTCCATCATCGATATTGCTGAGGAAGGCAAGGGTGTGGGGAAAACCAACGATTTTGTGCTTTTTGTCGACAAAGCCGTACCGGGCGATGTGGCCGATGTGCAGGTATACCGCAAAAAGAGAAATTTTGCCGAGGGAAAGATCATTCAGCTCAAACAAGCATCCGGCTATCGCACCGAAGCTTTTTGCGAACATTTTGGTATTTGTGGCGGCTGTAAATGGCAGCATATGACTTATGAAGCGCAGCTACAGTTCAAACAAAAAACGGTAGCAAGTGCATTGGGTCACCTGGCTAAGATTGATGTTAGTGGAATGTTGCCGATAGTACCATCACCAGAAGATAAATACTACCGCAATAAACTAGAATTCACCTTTTCAAATAAACGCTGGTTAAATGATGGGGAGAACCGCACCGATGAAGCGGTTGACATGGATGCCTTGGGTTTTCACATCCCGGGAAGATTTGATAAGATATTGGAAGTACATCACTGCTATCTGCAGGCCGATCCATCCAATGATATTCGCAACAAGGTTCGGGATTTTGCAAAAAAGCAGAATATCAGCTTTTATGATCTCAAGCAGCATGCCGGAGCTTTGCGAAATTTGATCATCCGTACTTCATCCACAGGCGAGTTAATGATAATCGTAGTATTTGCCTATACAACGGAGGAAGAGATCGATTCACTGATGAATTACATTGACAGCGAATTCCCGCAGATCACATCACTATTATATATCATTAACCAGAAAAAGAACGATACTATTTTTGACCAGGAAATACTGGTAAAACGCGGACCGGAATATATTTATGAAGAAATGGAAGGTATCCGTTTCCGCATCGGGCCGAAATCGTTTTATCAAACCAATTCTGTTCAGGCTTATAAATTATACCAGATCACCAGAGAGTTTGCAGGCTTTAAGGGTGATGAATTAGTTTACGACCTTTATACCGGCGCTGGTACTATTGCCAATTTTGTAGCTGGTAAGGTAAAAGAAGTTGTGGGTGTTGAATATGTGCCGACAGCTATTGAGGACGCCAAGATCAATTCGGCTATCAACAACATCACCAATACCAAATTCTATGCGGGCGATATGAAAGATGTGCTGAATGCAGATTTCGTGGCCGAACACGGCAAGCCTGATGTAATTATAACCGACCCACCTCGCGCGGGTATGCACCCTGATGTTGTGGCTCGATTAATGGAGATTGAAGCAAAGAAGATAGTGTATGTAAGTTGCAACCCCGCCACTCAGGCCCGGGATTTACTGGTATTAAAAGAAAAGTACGATATAGAAAAAATACAGCCGGTTGATATGTTCCCACACACCCAGCATGTGGAGAATGTGGTAGCCTTGAGGCTGAGGAGTTAGTGACCGGTTATCAGTTAATTAGGTTTTAGAATTTAGTATTTAGAGTTTTCAAACGATGGATCCGGAAGAACTGCTTAACGAAAATAATAACGGCGAAAAAAAGACGGAAAGTCCGCTGTTAAGTTTGGAGAGAGACCTCAAAATATATAACGAGTCGATACATGAAGTAGCGATAGAGATCATGGTAGAGGGTTTGTCCAGCTATCCTATTTTTATCGCCTATCAACACCTCGTAAAGCTGGGTGAGCTTATCCTCGACAGGGACGATTTGAATATGGAGTGGAGCATCAACGCCTCCACCTTGGAAGAGTTTGTCGAAAAAGGCGTCATCAAGAAAGAATTACAGGAGCGTTTTACCCGTTCCTATAAGAATCCGCATGATTTTATGTGCCTGTTTGTGATCGTGCCGGAAGGAGCCAACTTTGTGTACTTCCCTTATAAAAAAAGCAATTGAAAGGTTTCAAAGTTTGAATGTTGTAAAGTTGAGTTTATATTTACGCTAAATACAGAATGGAATCATCAGAAAAAAAGATCCTCATATTAAACCAGCACCAGATAGAGCAAAAGATCGACCGTATTGCTTATCAGTTGCTGGAAGATAACTTTGATGAAGAGGAAATCGTTATTGCGGGTATAATGCCACGCGGCAATTATCTAGCCGAACGGTTGAAGCAAATCCTGGATAAGATCGCTCCTTTCAAAAGCACCCTGATGAACATTGAGTTGGAAAAGCAAAGCACCAGCCTCAAAGCAACAACAGATACTGATATCCGGATTTGCCACAACAAAGTGGTGATCATTGTTGATGATGTACTAAACAGCGGCAAAACTCTCGCTTATGGTTTCGGCGTTTTTCTTGATGTCCCGTTAAAGAAATTGAGAACTGTGGTGCTGGTTGATCGCAACCACAAAAGCTTCCCTGTTACTACCGATTATTCAGGCATTGCGCTTTCTACTGTATTAAAGGAGCACGTAGATGTGGTGCTGAATGAAGATGGAAAAGAGGATGCGGTTTATTTGAGGTAAATTCGTCTGTCATTCTGAGCGAGAGCGAAGAATCTGCTTACTACATATCTCCGGGACCTAACAGCTTTACGAATAGATGCTTTACTATCGTTCAGCACGACAATTATTTGTTAGTATTCGCCTATCACCTGTTCTAACTTTTCCGCAGTCAAACTCAAACCATCAACAATAATGCTGGCCTGCGAATAAAATTTTTCACGCTCACCTAATTTCTGTTCAATAAAATCAACGAGCGCATCGCCGTGTTTATCCTGCAACAGTGGACGTTCTTCCTTTCCTGTTTCCAGGCGGTCCGCCAATGTTTTAGGACTAAGTTTAATATAAATTGATTTGCCATTGGCTTTCATCCAACCCATATTATCGAAATAACAGGGTAATCCGCCACCTGTTGAGATAATTGCGTTATCAGGATATAATGTTTTTTTTAGCACTTCCGACTCTAGCTTGCGGAACGCATCCTCACCAAATATTTGGAAATATTCTGCTATACTTAACTCTACTTGCTGCTCCAGTTTATGGTCAAGGTCGATAAACTCATATCCCAGCCTGCTTGCCAGTTTGCGGCCCAAAGTTGTTTTGCCGCTGCCCATAAATCCAATCAAAAATATCTTCATAAATTAACTCAACTTGACCCGCGGGTCGATCCAAACATATAACACGTCCACCAGGATATTGATCACGACAAATATAAAAGCAATAAATAAAATAGAGCCCATTACCACAGGGAAGTCTGACATCTCCAGCGCATCCACCGTTGCTTTACCCAAGCCATTGTAGCCAAAGACATACTCTACAAAGAAAGAGCCTGCCAACAACGATGCAAACCAGTTAGCAATGGCGGTTATTACCGGGTTAAGCGCATTTTTCAAAGCATGACGGTATATAACAGTACGTTCGCCTAGTCCTTTGGCCCTTGCAGTGCGAATATAGTCCTGTCCTAACACATCCAGCATGGCACTGCGGGTTAGCTGCACAATGATTGCTAATGGCCGCAAGCCCAAAGTGAGCATAGGCAACACCAAATTACGCCATGTAATAATTTCCCCCCTGAATGGGTCATAACTATATAAACTGCCCGACATATTAAGCCCCGTGTACTTATTCAGCACAAAACCGAATATCCAGGCGATAATGATCCCGGCGAAAAAGGACGGCGCCGAAATACCAAGTGTAGAAAAAGTCAATGCGGCTTTATCTATCCACGTATTTTGATGAACAGCGCTTAATACCCCCAACAACACGCCAATTACGATTGCAAAAATCATGGCTGTTGTAGCTAATATCAATGTATTAGGAATTACACCCAGCAATAGAGAAGCTACATCCTTGCGTGTTTGGTACGAGCGGCGCAGGTAAGGCCATTTGAGTGCAATCGTTTTCTCTTTCGAAATTGGTATCAAAGAGACATAATGATACCGTTGTTGCTCCTCGTCGTTTCGGGCATGGACCGCAATAGGAGAAAGATCATTCAGATAATAAATAAATTGTACCGGAACGGATTTATCAAGGCCAAACTCTTTGCGAACAGCCTGCAGCGACTGCACATCAGCACGCTGGCCCTGCGTCATCCTGGCAGGATCGACCGGCAAAATATTGAACAGGAAAAATACCACAACCACTATCCCCAGCATCACTGCTACCCCATAACCCAACTTGCGGAGAATGTAGCCGATCATAGCATTTACTTCTGAAAATACTGTTTTACCAAATCGTCATATTTAGGCACTGAGTGGTAATGCCATTTGTTTAAGATCACTCCATTCTTCATCAGGATAACACCTGGGTTGGCTCTCACCATTGATTTTAACGGAACTTCGTCAGCATAAAATATCTCAAATACCAGGTGATTCTTTTTAGCGAATACCGCTGCATCTTTTGCGGAATTGGAAGTCAACATTATCGTGCGCGTATTAAAGTCCCGGATTAAGTTTGCAGCCGTTGCATTTAACTTTCCAATCGCCTCCACATTGGTATGATTCAGGTCATAAGCCACAACAATGAAACTATTATATGGATTTGATAAGAGTTCGTTGGTATAGTTGTTGCCCTGAGCGTCTTGTACTGAAAGATCCTTTATTGGCACTTCATAACCTTTTTTTACCAGTGTGTTCTCGGGTGAGCCAACAATCTCCCAACTATTATCCTTCCAGATGTTAGTTTTCAGATATTCTTTATCGGTCATCACTTTAGTATCGCCTGTCTTTTTGTTTTTCAGGTGATAAGTAATTTCATATATGTCCGGTTTTGCTCCGGCTGGAATTTTCATTTCATCCGGGATGTTGGCCCCAACTTTATAAGGTAAAAAATCAATCACCGGCATAAAATTGTAAGTGTACAAGCCTATTCCAACAGCAACCACAGCTGAACCAATAAGTAGGTTATCCCCCGTCTTCTTGCTGAATGCAGGCTCTATTGCTCTCCGATTGATGAATATAACGATGATCAGCAAAAGCAAAACCAGGTCTTTACTAAACGATTGCCAAGGCGTAAGAGGAATAGCGTCGCCAAAACAGCCACAGGTTTGCACCACTTTAAAATAGGCAGAGTAGAATGTGAGGAATGCAAAAAAGATGATGAGTAGCAACAATCCCCAGGCTACAGACTTAGCCCGTACTCCTATTAGCAAAGCAAAACCCAAAATGACTTCAAGTGAGCATAAAATGATGGATATGCTCAGTGCAAAACTGCTCAGGAAACCGATATGGAAAACATCGAAATATTCTTCCAGCTTATAGGAAAACCCCAATGGGTCGTTGATCTTGATCAGGCCGGAGAAGATGAACAGCAGTCCGACAAATATCCGGCAAAACCAAACCAGCTGCTTCATTTCACACCGAATTTAATTAAGGCAAAAACCGAGTAGTTCAACATATCCTGATAGTTGGCCACTACTCCTTCTGAAGCTAGTGTCTGCCCTTTATTATCTTCTATCTGTTTTACTCGCAGTAACTTCATTAGTATAAGGTCGGTTAATGAGCTGATACGCATATCCCGCCAGGCTTCGCCATAATCATGGTTCTTTGCGAACATCAGCTCCTTTGTTGCATTGGCTTTTTCATCAAACATCGCGCTTACATGCTCTACAGAAAGTTCAGTAGGTGTACCGGGACCACAATCCAACTGCATCATAGCAATAAGGCAATAGTTGACAATGCCAATGTATTCGCTGTTGATATCTTCGTCAACTTTCGATATTTTCTTTTCTTCGAGGGTTCGGATACGCTGAGCCTTAATAAAAATCTGATCAGTGATGGATTCGATCCGCAGGATGCGCCAGGCTGTGCCGTAATCACGGGTTTTCTTCATGAAAAGTCCCTTACAAATCTTAATTACCGCGTCGTATTCTGCTGCTGTATTGGCCAAGGTAGATTTTATAATTATAATTGTTCGTATATTAATATGAGCAAAGGCTATTTAACTCTAACCTTTTCAGCAATTTAAACGTTTTAACCTGAATAATGGCTAAAGATACACTTTTTAAGAAAAAGGTAACCATAAATACAGGTGGCAAACTGATCGACCTAAGCATGCCGAAGGTGATGGGTATCATCAATATTACGCCCGATTCGTTCTACGCCGGCAGTCGTAAACCTCTATTGAACGATGCTCTGTTACAGGCTAATAAGATGCTGGCTGATGGTGCCGATTTTTTAGATATTGGTTCTTATTCATCGCGTCCGGGAGCCGAAGACATTTCGGAGCAAGAGGAAATTGACCGTTTGTTACCGGTGGTGGAGTTGATCACCGCCAATCACCCCAACGCTTTTATTTCTATAGATACATTTCGCTCCTGTGTAGCCGAAGTTGCTGTAAAAGCAGGAGCCCATATTATAAATGATATCTCAGGCGGACAGCTGGATGAAAACATGTTTACTACAGTTGCCAAACTGAAAGTGCCATACATCTTGATGCACATGAAAGGCAACCCGCAGAACATGAACCAACGTGCATCTTACAAAGACATATTTACCGAAGTGCTGGATTATTTTGCGGTACGTTATCATCAATTAAAGCAATTGGGCGCACATGATGTCATTATCGATCCTGGCTTTGGCTTCGCAAAAAATGCCGATCATAATTATACGTTAATGAACCGCCTGAATGAGTTTGATGTATTAGGCTTGCCAATACTTGTCGGGATATCACGAAAACGAATGGTGTACCACGTTACGGGCGGTACGCCTGATGATGCGCTGAACGGAACTACAGCATTGAATACAATAGCGCTCACCAAAGGCGCCAATATTTTAAGGGTTCACGATGTAAAGGAAGCCGTAGAAGCTATTCGGATATACCTGAAATCTAAAGAAGTCTAATCTGATATCTTTTGAAAATCCGAAGCAATACCGTCAGTAACTGTAGTACCGATGGTAATAGTAGTACCTTTCATGCTAAAGGCGTCACCATAGGTAGTATTGTCAAAGAATATCATGTACTCTGAGATAGAGTTTTCAGTTGGGTTATTATAATGCTTGATATGGAAAACGCCGGTTTTGGCTAACTTATTTGCATCAAAACGTTTATAAGTGCTGTCGCTGTTAAACTGGAGAATATTACCATTACCTGCTTTATAAACCGAATCAAATCCTGCCAGGCCGCCATAATTGCGCCGCAATTCCCATTTGCCAAATAAGGCCGGAGATAAACCATCACCTTTTTTGCATGCAGACAGGCAATACCCGGCGCATATGAATAATATGATCAACAATTTTTTCATAAGTTAGTTTGCTATTTTCAGGTATTCCGCGGCTACACCATCGTCGTAATCTGCTCCCATGGTCATTGTGTTACCACTATATGAAAGCGGCTCACCGCTTGTGTTCTTGTCAAAATATATAGTTGAAGAAGATAGTGCTATCCCGATATTTATTTCAACATGAAAAGTACCTGTTGAGAACAATTTATTTTTCACGTAATATTTATAAGTACTGTCACTATTGAACTGCATAATGGTACCATTGCCCGCTTTATAGGTTGAATCAAAGCCGGCAATACTGCCATAGCGTCTGTGGATTTCCCATTTGCCAAACAAACCTGGTCGCACGGGTTCGCTCTTTTTACAGGCTAAAGCACAAATAGCAAGAAGGGTTAGTAAAAGAATGGTTCTCATAAATTGCGTTTTCATCAATTACGGCGCATGGTATAAAAATGTAACAACCTGATTCTTTTTATTTTAAGCACCGTACGGAAGCGGACAGTAAATGTATCAAAACGATTCAAAAAATCATTTAATTACAAGTTTAAACATCTGTAAATTAATCATTTATAATATCGGCATTCTGTTTGATGTGAAATAGATCAAGCACTCATATATGTCTTACTTCCGCAAAAAACTGGAACGTCGTACCTTCTCGCAAGACCGGTACTATACCCTGATTAAACGCCAGAAAGAAGGTACCGCGACGTTTAATGAACTCACCGAACTGGATGAGATCGTCAACCGTGTACCCGATATCCGCGACCTGGTGATCCGTGAAAATTTTGGGGAAGAAGATAATGAAACGGATAACCCAATAAATGGGCCAACTGATCAAAAACTGATCTCAACTACTGTTACCCCGCACCCAAATTTGTTAACACGAATCAAAAGCTGGCTGAACCGTAATTTTACAGACGAAATTTCAGTAGAAGACCATAAAGACCTTGCACCATTATTTTAATCTTATTCTATTTTTGGGCTGATCAAGTTTTTCATATGACTACCCAAAATATCATTCTGAAGAGAACAGACAGCACTGATGCTGATTTCCGTCTCCTGATAACGTTATTAGATAAGGAACTGAATCAACGGTATGGCGATTTAATGCAATCCACCTACGACCGGCATAATCATATTATTGATATTGATACCGTAGTGCTAGCTTATAATAATGACACACCGGTTGGATGCGCTTGCTTTAAAAAATATGACAACACCTCAGTCGAAATAAAAAGAATGTTTGTAAAGGCTACCGAACGCGGACAGGGCATTGCCTACAAAATATTATCCGAACTGGAACTTTGGGCCAAAGAAAATGGATTTACCTACAGCATACTGGAAACAGGCGATAAACAGCATGAAGCGGTGGCCCTTTATCAAAAATTAGGCTATGCGATTACCGAAAACTATGGCCAGTATTCTGATTTAACCACGAGTATTTGTATGGGGAAGGAATTGTAGATAAAAAGGACAATAACTAAATTCAATCGTACTCAATTACACCAACTCCATCATCAGCAATATCGAATCAATATATTCCCGGTCATTTGCCAAACGCGGCACTTTATGCTGACCGCCTAATTTACCTTTCTCCTTCATCCAGTTAAAGAAAGTTCCCTGCCGCGCACGGTGCACTATCGGACGGCGCAGGGCCATATCTTTAAAGCGTTTGGCATCATAATCGGAATTAATTTTGCGCAGGGTTTCATCCAAAAGATCAACAAACCGCTCGAATTCAGCCGGACTTTTTTCAAACTCAATGATCCACTCGTGAGCGCCGTTTTTATCGCCGTTAAAATATACTGGTGCCGCGGTATATTCTTTAATAATAGCGCCGGTTTGCATGCAGGCTTCTTCTAAAGCGCGCTCGGCATTATCGATAATTAGCTCCTCGCCAAAAGCATTAATGAAATGTTTGGTGCGCCCGGTGATCTGTATACGGAATGGCGCGAGCGAGGTAAAACGAATTGTATCCCCTATCAAATACCGCCACAAACCGGCATTTGTGCTGATGATGAGTGCATAGTTTTTATTTAGCTCGACCTCATCCAGCGTCAGTGTTTGAGGGCTCTCGTCATGCAGATGCTCCAGTGGCAAAAACTCATAAAAAATGCCATAGTCGAGCATCAATAACAAATCACCATGTTCTTCCTGATCCTGTATGCCAAAGAAACCCTCCGAAGCATTATAGGTTTCCAGGTAATGCATATCATCCTTTGGGATAAGCTTCCTGAATTGTTCCCGGTACGGGGTAAAGCTAACCGCGCCGTGATAGTACAGCTCCAGGTTGGGCCAAACTTCCAGCAGGTTATTTTTCCCGGTGATCTCCAGTATACGTTTGAATAGTAATAAATTCCAGGTTGGCACGCCGCTAATGCTGGTGACGTTGACATCCTTAGTAGCGTGAGCCATTTTTTCAATCTTTTCCTCGAAATTTTCCAGCAGGGCAATATCAATATGCGGGGTGCGTAAAAACTCAGCCCACATGGGCAGGTTCTTCATTAAAACGGCCGAGAGATCGCCAAAAAAAGTATCAGCATTCAACTGGCTCACCTGGTGACTGCCGCCTAAAGTCAACGTTTTACCATTAAATACGCGGGCATTAGGGCGATTATTCAGATAGAGCGTAAGCATATCCTTACCACCCTTAAAGTGGCATTCTTCTAATGATTCTTCGCTTACCGGGATAAACTTGCTGCGATCACTCGTCGTACCCGATGACTTGGCGAACCACCTGATGCTGGACGGCCATAGCACGTTTTGCTCACCCTTCAGCATCCGCTCAATATAGGGCTTCAGGGTATCATAATTTTGTATCGGAACGCGCTCTTTAAACTCGTTCAGGTTCTCGATGCTTTTGTAATGGTATTTGCGACCCCACTCGGTATTCTCGGCCCCGGCCACCAACTGCTCAAACCATTCCTCCTGTACCTCATTAGGGTACTTCATAAAAAGCTCAATCTGGTGGATACGCTTCTTAATAAACCATGTAAACACTGAGTTAATAAGCGTCATAGAAGGGTGGTTGATTGGTCATTAGTCACTAGTCATTAGTGACTGGCTTAAATATATGGAATTTAACGCTATTTTGATACAACAGAGCAAAACCAATGACTAATGACAGCGTAGCGAAATGACCAATGACAATCTACACGAAGGTTTTTCTCTTCAGTACAAAATTGGCTCCCAGGTAAACTTTTCTCACCATTTCGTTCTCAGCCAGCACTTCTGGTACGCCAGACTCCAGTATTTTCCCTTCAAAAAGCAGGTAGGCACGGTCTGTGATCGAAAGGGTTTCCTGTACGTTGTGGTCGGTGATCAATATACCGATATTGCGGTGTTTCAGTTTGGCTACCATCGCCTGAATTTCTTCTACAGCGATCGGGTCCACACCTGCAAAAGGCTCATCTAACAGAATAAAGTTAGGTTCAGCAGCTAAAGCACGGGCAATCTCTGTACGCCTGCGTTCGCCACCCGAAAGCAGGTCACCACGGTTTTTGCGGACCTTATGGAGACTGAATTCATCAATCAGTTCTTCCAGCTTATGGTGCTGTTCTTCTTTGCTCATTTTACCCATTTCCAGCACAGCCTTGATATTATCCTCAACAGACAGCTTACGAAAAACGGAAGCTTCCTGCGCCAGGTAACCTATCCCCTTTTGCGCACGGCGGTACATCGGGTCGCCGGTGATATCTTCATCTTCCAGGAATATTCTGCCTTCGTTCGGTTTGATCAAACCCACGATCATATAAAATGATGTCGTTTTGCCGGCACCATTCGGACCTAACAGACCTACAATTTCGCCCTGCGAAACGTTAAATGAAACATGATTTACAACCGAACGCTGCTTATATTTTTTTACGAGATTTTCTGCTCTTAAAATCATTTTTTATTTACGAATTGCGATTTACGAGTTACGATTTTTTGCATTCGTAATTCGCAAATCTAAAATCTAAAACCGAATGCCTTTCACATTCAACTGTATCGAACGCCTTTCGCGCCAGATGTTTTCTTCAATGTGGTAACAAATATCAAAAGGCTTGCCGCTTTTTATTTCGTCAAGGAAGCTACCCTGCCCGAACGCTATACATTCAAATGCCGGGGAGCCTTCCTGCATGACCGACATTTTCAGGTGATTTTCACCTACCAATCCGGCATAGCCGCTAACATACACATTCCTGCTCAAAAAAACCGGCGACATATTCTCCGGACCAAATGGCGCAAACTGGTTCAGTATCCTAAAAAATTTGGGGTCGATCTGTTTTAGCTCCAGTTCTCCTTCTATTTTTATTTCCTGTATTAATTGCTCATCCTTAATGGTGGCGCAAACCACTTCTTCAAAGCGCGCTGCAAAAGCCTCTACATTTTCGGGATCCATTGTTAAGCCCGCCGCATATTTATGCCCGCCAAACTGGATCAGCAGATCTTTACATTCACATAACGCTTCATAAAGATCATACCCGAAAACAGACCTAGCAGAACCAGCAACATGGCCGTTCGACCGTGTTAGAACGATTGTTGGGCGATAATATTTTTCTGTCAGTCGTGATGCTACTATACCGATCACGCCTTTATGCCATTTTTCATTGAACACTACAGTCGATTTCCTGCCGATCAGCACTTCATCGTTCGCGATCATATTCAATGCCTCATCGGTTATGGACAGGTCGTGTTCTTTACGTTCTGCATTTTTACCGTTAATCAGCATACCTTTTTCCAATGCCGAGTTCTCATCGCAGGCGACTAATAACTCAACTGCATGTTTGGCATCATCAATACGCCCGGCAGCATTAATACGCGGACCAAGTGCAAACACCACATCCGATATGGAATAGCTGCTTGTGCGCCCTGCAACCTGCATCAGGGTTTTTACGCCAATACAGGGATCGGCATTCAGCTTTTGCAAACCGAAATAGGCCAACACACGATTCTCACCGGTTATATGCACAATATCGCAGGCTATGCTAATAGCTACTAAATCGAGGTAGCGGGTTACTTCTTCAAAATCGATATTATTCTTTTCGGCGTAGGCTTGTATCAGTTTAAAGCCAATTCCACAACCTGACAATTCTTTATAAGGATATTCGCAATCAGCACGTTTGGGATCGAGCACAGCCACAGCTTCAGGCAAGTCTTTTCCCGGCAGGTGGTGATCGCAGATCACAAAATCTACGCCCTTGGTATTCGCATAGTCAATTTTATCAACCGATTTGATACCGCAGTCCAGTGCGATGATCAGGCTGAAACCATTGTCAGCAGCATAATCAATGCCCTGAGTGGATATGCCGTAACCTTCCAGATAACGGTCGGGAATATAATATTCGATTTTGTCGTAAAGCTTTGAGAAGAAACTGTAAACTAATGACACTGCAGTAGTACCGTCTACATCATAATCACCGTAGATCAACATCTTTTCCCCGTTAGATATAGCTGTTTCAATCCTTTCAATGGCTTTCTCCATATCAGCCATCAGGAAAGGATCGTGAAGGTGCCTCAGGTCAGGGCGGAAGAAATAACGGGCATCTTCGTAGCTGTTTATACCTCTGTAGATCAGCAAAGTACTTAAAACGGTATCGATGCCCAGCTCGTTGGCTAAATTTATGACATCTGCATTATCAGGCTTTTCTCTTACCGCCCACCGTTTATCCATATCTTTGCACTTTAAACAGTAAAGATAGGAAATGTGCAGATATTGAGGATATGCAGATGTGCAAATGCGGGGATTTGCAGATGGATTTATTAAGTTGTAGAACTACGCCTTTTCACTCGCAAATCAGACAGGCATAATGTTTTTCATTTGCACATAAGCATATTTGCACATCCGCACATTTAGATCACCTCTGTACATTAAAGAATATGCGCATCATTCACAAAGCAAAAAAAGGCGACTATCCCGAATATACCGAGATGTATATGAAATGGCTACCCGACGATGGTCTGATACTAAGGCATTTGAAGGATAATTTTGAAGAAAATAAAAAGCTTATGTATTCATTGCCGGAAGCCGCTTTGTATCACCGGTATCAGCCGGGCAAATGGAGCATAAAAGAGATATTGGTGCATATTGTGGATGATGAGCGTATTTTCGCTTACCGTGCAATGTGCTTTGCCCGCAATGAAAAGAATAACTTAATAGGCTTTGACCAGGATTCATACGCTATTTATTCGGAAGCTGACAGTCGTAGCCTGGATAGCATCTTCGAAGAGTACGAGGCAGTAAGAAATTCTACGATTGCACTTTTCAATAATCTACCCGAATCATCTCTTGACAGGATGGGGCATGGTACCGGGACTTTCAACGATGCCACCGTTCGTGCGCTGGTGTATCATATTGCCGGGCATGAACAACATCACATCAATTTTATAAAACAGCATTATTTATAACCACTATGCAGATTTTCCCATTAGGTGAGGGCTCCTACTCAGTTGATTCTACCAAAAAATTTATACCGTTTGATCCGCAGACAGATAACACAAAAGATCGTCCGGGTTCTTTGTTTATCCATGTCAATCCGTTTTTGATTGAGACTTCTGGCGATCTGATCCTGTTTGATTCCGGTCTTGGTTTTAAAGATACCCGCGATGAGCTATTGATCCACCAGCATATCCGCAATAATGGATTCGATCCGGATGATGTAACGCTTGTATTGATGTCGCACCTTCACTATGACCATTCCGGCGGCTTAGTAGTTGAGCGTAATAGCAAATTAGAACCAAGCTTTCCGCACGCTACACACGTCATTCAAAAAGGAGAATGGGATACAGCTATATTGGGCAAATCCTCATCTTATCATAAAGAGATATTTGAAGCACTGAAAGACTCGGTAAAGATTCAATTTCTGGAAGGATCGGGAGAGTTGAAGCCGGGCATACAGTATGAACTATCGGGCGGGCATTGTCCTTTTCACCAGGTATTCTGGATAAATGATAAAGGCCAAAAATGTTTTTATGGCGGCGATGAACTGCCTGAGCCCGAACAACTGCTAAGAAAGTTTATAGCGAAATATGATTACGACGGCCGTAAGGCGATGCAACTGCGTGAAGAGTATGGAAAAAAGGCAGCGGAGGAAAATTATACTTGCTTATTCTACCACGCCAAATCGAACACAGCAGGAAATGTAAGTATTGATGATGACCATTTTGTCGTCACCAAAGTATTGTAAGATCGGGGAGACTAAAGGGAATGTTTTGAGATATATGTTTAAACTGATAGTTGCAAAATAGAAAACAACCTTACAACTTTTAAACTTTACAACCTTTCAATTGGTTAGACGTGGTTAGCCACTTCGAAAAGTTCTTTTATCTTCTCCACATTCAATGGTTTCGAGATAAAGTCTTTCACAACCGGGTATGAGCGTGCTTTATTGATATCGTTGCTGAACACAGATGACGAGATAATATACACCTTGCATTTACCTAACGGGTCGATATTTAAGCGCGTGTACTCATCCAAAAACTCCCATCCATTCATGATAGGCATATTGATATCCAACAAAATATAATCTGGTAATTTAGAAGGATCGTTTCTCTGGATATCCAGTAAAAGATCAATTGCATATTTACCATGCAGACAAGCCATGATATCAGTATTCAACAAAGCTTTCTTTATCAATTTGATCGAGATGAAATTGTTAATCTCATCATCATCAACCAGCAAAATGCTTACAGAACCGTTAGTATTAATCATATGTAACTTTATACGGGGGCAAAATCTAAAAGGTTATGTAAGTATGTAATTCATCCAAAAAAATCCGCACCTATCCATTTATTCTACAAGTTAAGTAAAAATATAACTATCGAGCAAATATAAACCCAAAGTTTTATTCAACAATCAGGCTTAAATTAGATGGTAATAGTCCAAAAAAAATGTGCAGATGATAATCATCTGCACATTGCACATTTTCTCATCTGCACATTCGCTACTCAATAACACTTTCTTCAAATTCATAATCTTCCAATGGCGGACATGAGCAGATCAGCGTTCTGTCACCATAAGTGTCATTCACACGACCGACAGATGGCCAGAATTTATAACTTGCTACATAAGGTAGCGGGAAAGCAGCTTTTTGACGCGTATATGAATGTTCCCAATCATTACCCGTAACTACTGCAGCGGTATGGGGTGCACTCTTTAATGGGTTATTCACCTTATCAAGCAAGCCTTTTTCAACGTCATCGATTTCATGACGAATGGCGATCATCGCATCACAGAAACGATCTAGTTCGTGTTTCGGCTCCGATTCAGTCGGCTCGATCATTACCGTACCAGCAACAGGGAACGAAACGGTCGGTGCGTGGAAACCATAGTCCATTAAACGCTTGGCTATATCGATCACTTCGATGCCGGCACCCTTAAATGAGCGGCAATCCAGGATCATCTCATGAGCGCAACGACCATTGGCACCGGTATATAATACGGGGTAATGATGTTTCAAACGACTCTTGATATAATTAGCATTCAGGATAGCATACCGGGTAGCATTAGTCAAGCCATCAGCACCCATCATAGCGATGTAAGCATGAGAGATGATCAGGATCGATGCTGAACCCCATGGCGCAGCAGAAACAGCATGAATAGATTTTCCGCGATCGATATCTACTACAGCATGACCCGGCAGATAAGGCACCAGGTGCCTAGCTACGCCAATCGGGCCCATACCCGGACCACCGCCACCATGTGGAATACAGAATGTTTTATGCAGGTTTAAGTGGCAAACGTCAGCACCGATATTTGCAGGACTGGTTAAGCCTACCTGTGCATTCATATTGGCACCGTCCATATAAACCTGGCCGCCGTTTTGGTGAATGATCTCGCATACTTCAATTATAGCTTCCTCAAACACACCGTGTGTTGAAGGGTACGTTACCATCAGGCATGACAGATCATCTTTGTGCTGTTCAGCCTTTTCTCTAAGATCGTTTACGTCGATGTTACCGTTCTCATCACATTTTACAACGACGATCTTCATTCCGGCCATTGCTGCTGAAGCAGGGTTGGTACCGTGAGCTGAAGACGGGATCAAAGCGATATTGCGGTGCCCTTCACCCCTGTCGTGATGATAAGCTCGAATCACCATTAAACCGGCATATTCACCTTGCGCGCCGGCATTCGGCTGCAGGCTCATGGCTGCGAAGCCGGTGATCTCAGATAACCAGTTGTTCAGTTCATCAAACAGTTGCATATAGCCGCCCACCTGGTCGGCCGGAGCAAACGGGTGCATCTTGCTAAACTCAGGCCAGGTAACCGGCACCATCTCCGTAGTAGCATTCAGCTTCATGGTGCATGAGCCAAGGGCGATCATGGAATGGCACAAAGAAAGGTCTTTGGTCTCTAATGACTTGATATAGCGCAACATCTCATGCTCTGAATGATGCGAATTGAAGATGGCATGCGTCAGAAAATCAGACTTGCGTTGTAAAGCAGTAGGGATGACCGTTTCCAAATTAGCTTTCAAATCATCAAAATTCACATCGCTTAGTGTTTTGCCTTTTACTTTGGCAAAAAAACGAACCATGGTTTTGATATCTTCTGATGACGTAGTTTCGTCAATTGAAACAGTCACGACAGAACCTTCATAATTGAAGTTCATTTCGTTGTTTAGCGCTTCAGCGTGGATCGGTCCAACCAATTCGCCCAAATCGAATTTCAAGGTGTCGAAATACGACTCGTTCAGTTGTTTATAACCTAATTGTTCCAATGACTGAGCCAGCAATATTGACAATCCATGGATACGCTGAGCAATCAATTTAATTCCCTGCGGACCATGGTATACCGCATAGCACCCGGCCATAATAGCCAATAATGCTTGTGCGGTACAGATGTTTGAAGTTGCCTTATCGCGACGGATATGCTGCTCGCGGGTTTGCAGAGCCATACGCAAAGCATAGTTGCCTGCGCTGTCGATCGTCACACCGATAATACGGCCCGGGATCGAGCGCTTGTATTCTTCTTTAGTTGCAAAGAAAGCTGCATGTGGACCACCAAAGCCCATTGGTACGCCAAAACGCTGGCTTGAACCAACTACCACATCAGCACCCCATTCGCCGGGAGGAGTTAATAAGGCTAAACTCATGATATCAGCAACTACGGTTAGTTTGATGCCTTTTTCATGTGCCTTTGCAGCAAAGCCAGAGTAATCATATACCGCACCGTGACCGGCAGGGTATTGTACAATGGCTCCGAATATATTTTCGTTTAGTTCAACCTCGCGGTGGTCACCGATTTGTATCTGGATACCGTAAGGTTCTGAACGTGTTTTTAAAATATCGATAGTTTGCGGGTACACCTCGTCGGACACAAAGAAAATTTTTGCATCCTTGTTTTTGCGCAGGCTGTATTGCATAAACATCGCCTCGGCAGCGGCAGTACCTTCGTCAAGAAGGGATGCATTGGCAATTTCCATACCTGTCAGGTCGATCACCATAGTTTGGAAATTCAGTAATGCTTGCAAACGTCCCTGAGCAATTTCAGCCTGGTATGGGGTGTATTGGGTATACCATCCCGGGTTCTCCAAAATGTTGCGCTGTATTACGCCCGGCACTATAACATCATAGTATCCCTGGCCGATAAACGATTTGAATACTTTGTTTTTGGATGCGGTTTGGCGGAGTGTACTCAGGTAATCGAACTCACTTTTTGCAGGTGGCAGGTTGAGCGGTTTTTTTAGCCTGATGTTGGATGGAATTGTCTGTGCGATTAATTCGTCAAGTGAACCTGCACCAATGGTTTTTAGCATTTGAGCCGTATCAGCGGCGTTAGGAGCAATGTGTCTGTTTTGAAATTTCTCCTGATAATCTGTATTCAACTTCATGAAATTCGATGTCCCCTTAAATTTTGCTGCAAAGGTACAATTTTAGAAATTGACTAACAATCGGGTAACCTTATAGTGACAATGGTTTTACAGATAAAAATCGTAAATTGCCCTTGTGAAGCCTGAACCATGTTTGTCAGAAGATTAGCATTATTTTTTTTATTCTTAACCCTCTGCTTAAAAGCTTTCCCTGCTGTTTTTACCGTGACCAGCAATGCCGACTCGGGCCCGGGGACGTTGCGCGATGCAATATTGCAAGCTGCAGCAAACGGAACAGTAGCTCAAGATATTATTCAGTTTAATTTGCCGGATTTGAGTGTTACAGGTAGAACCATTGCACTTCAAAGCCAACTGCCTGATTTGACTTCGAATTTGATAATCGATGGGACAACTCAACCAGGTGTAAAATTTGGTGTAAGTGACGCAAGGGTTGCTTTATTTTTCCAGACACCTATTGAACAGACGCTTTCGGGATTGCGGATATCTAACCAGCATGATGTTATAATTTTAGGTTTGTATATTAAAAACCTAGCCGACGTATCGAAAGCCTCACAATCATATTCATGGCGGGGTATTGATATTGTGGAAAGTTATAATATCCAGGTAGGGCAGGCTGGTAAAGGAAATGTAATCACCGGATTTTATCTTCCATTATCAACCAATTGGCTTAATACTGGTACAGTATCCTGCCGAAACATATCAATAAAAAGTAGCTTTTTTAATATTGATACAGACGGCGAGACGTTGCCAACTGATCAAGAGGGGCCTGTTGATCTGAATGATGTCGCAGGACAAATCAAGGTAGGCGGAACGCCAAATGAAGGAAATGTATTAGCATATGGATTGTCAGTTACTCAACAACACAGCTATTCAGCTTACGATACCGTATCAGCAAATTTCATTATTGATAACAATAAAATAGGGGTCGACTATAATGTTCAAACTGCAATATCTAATTCAGTGGGGATATATGCTGGAAATTCAGGGCCGTATGGCAATAGCAGTTTTCTCATTGAAGACAATGTAATAGTCGGCTCACAAGTATTTGGTGATGCTATTTTTATGGTCAATATAGGACAAAAAATTACCATATTAAGAAATTATATCGGCACAGATAAATCCAAAACAAAGACTTTAAAAACCGGCGGTATATTTGTTTACTGGTGTACTGGCCAGGTTGCAATCGGAAGCACTGACAAGGTTGATGCCAATTATATCACTAATTGCAATCCTGTCACTATTTGGCCCTACACTAATTGCACCGTAAACAAAAACAGCTTTTACTGCACTGTTAATCAGCAACCGATGCATGATGCAAGTGTAGCCACTGCAGGTGTATTCGCCCCTCCGGATATAAAAATATTAAGCATTACTGGCTCATCGGTTAGTGGGACTGCTACACCAAATTCCAGTATTGAACTGTTTTATAGTGATATATGTAAAACTTGCTCTCCTCAAACTTATTTTGCATCAACCGCCGCGGATGTCAATGGCAACTGGAAGTACAACGGCCCTATAACCGGGGCAGTAATTGCGTCAGCTACGCTTGGTCAAAACACTTCAAATTTTACACAAACAACTATTAATACTGACAATGTAAAAATCATCAACGCATGTAGCGATAATGGACTTGGATCAATTACAGGCGCCATCCCTACGAGTGCAACAAGTATAAAATGGGTTAATGACCAGGGAAAGGTTGTAAGTACTACCGCCGATCTGGTAAATGTGAAGCCCGGAAAATACAAATTGGTTGTAACCAATGGAGGTTGTGGCGATTCAACTTCATTTTTTGAAATAAAAATCAGGTTTCAAATAGATACCAGTTCCATCAAAAAAATAAATCCATCGTGTGGTAATTCTTCGGGAGCAATTAGTGGCATAAACGTTATTAATAACGAGCTTGATCAGCCTGCCTTCGGTTGGAAGGATGCTGGCGGGAACATAATAGCCAACACCTTGGCCCTGCAAAATTTACCTGCCGGAAGCTATTATTTATCAGTAACCCGTAATGACCAAACCTGCTCGCAGATTTTGGGTCCTTTTGTCCTAAAAAATTTAACCGGCCCCAATATCGATCAAACACATGCAAACATCACATCCACTAACTGTGGTCAATCGACCGGAGCAATTACCAACATTCAGGTCACCGGGTCAGGCACTCTACAATATTCATGGCTTAATGATCAGCAGCAACAGGTAGCCACTACAAAAGATTTGACCGGTCAGCCTGCCGGGACGTACAAATTACAAGTAACTGATGATTCACAATGCGGACCAATATTTAGTACTGATATTCTGATACCTGAAACAAATGGTATCAGCCTGGATGATTCAAAAGTGCAAACCACTATAGCGTCCTGTGGTATGGACAATGGCACTATAACCGGAATGCAGGTAACCGGCACCGCTCAATATAAATGGACAGATGCAAGCAATAACATAGTTGCTACTACTTTTGATCTACAAAATGCAGCCCCGGGCGATTACACATTTACCGCTTACAACAATTCGGGCTGCAGCAAAACCAGTAAAACCTATCATGTCGGAATGCAGGCAGTTACACAATACCCATCGTATACTGTCAATAGTACGCCAGCGTGTTCCGGTCAAAGCAATGGGTCCATCAACATATCATCCGATGCGGTGGTTGCAAGTCTGAGATGGGTAAACAGCCAGGGGCAAAATATAGGTTCATCGCAGCTATTAAACAACGTTCCAAAAGGCACCTATCAGCTTTATTTTACGGATGCTAACGGCTGCGAAACTTTATATAATACATATACAGTGACTGAGTTACAACCATTGTCAGTAGCCAGCCAGGGACAGGTTATGAGTGATCAATGCGGGTTGAAAACCGGTGCAATAAACAATATCGCTGTCATTGGCGGGCAATCTCCCTATACTTATACCTGGACTGACGCCGCAGGCAATCAAATTGGAACAGGAAATTCCCTCAGTAATCTCGCCGCGGGAGATTATCATTTAAATATAGCCGACAGCAGATGCGGAAGCCTGACTGTTAATTATACCATTACTTCTCAATCGGAATATGTGGCTGCGCCGTCAGTATCTGATGTGCAATTGTGCAGCAGCGGGGATGCCTTTATTTCTGTTAACAATCCTTCGTCAACTTTTACATACCGGTTGTATGACGATCAAAGTAATGCACAACCATTGGATGAAGAAAACAGTGGCAGATTTAAAGTAACCATCAGCAATAACCGCAGTTACTTCATCAGCCAATTAAGTGGTTCATGTGAAAGCTCGCGATCAGAAATTAAAGTCACCGTTGGCGTGTCTGCCGTAGGTATTCCCAATGCATTTACTCCTAATGGTGATGGCATAAATGATTATTGGAGTTTAAAGGGTATGGAAAACAACCCAAACAGTTTGGTACAAGTATTTACCCGTTATGGGCAAAAAGTGTTTGAGTCGAAAGGTTATAGCCATCCCTTTGATGGCACATATGGGGGTAAAGAGCTGCCGACAGGTGTATACTATTACATCATCAATCTCGGCACTAATTGTAATATACTGTCGGGCGACGTAACGATTATACGTTAAGCCAACTGCCTCAAATACATTTGAATGGTATTCTCCAGGCCATAGTAAAGCGCATCGGATATAAGAGCGTGCCCTATACTTACCTCATCCAAATGAGGGATATTTTGTGCAAAGTATTTCAGGTTATGCAAATCAAGATCGTGACCTGCGTTGATGCCTAAACCAGCTTTGATGGCCATTTCTGCCGCTTTTATATAAGGTGCGATAGCCTGTTCTTTATTTTGATGATATTGATGGGCGTAAGCTTCTGTGTATAATTCTATCCGATTAGTTCCTGTAGTAGCGGCTGCTTCTATCATTTCGACTATTGGATCAACAAAAATTGAAACCCGGGTACCTGCATCTTTAAAAACTTTGATCATCCCCTTCAAATACTCCTGATTGGCAATCGTATCCCATCCATGATTGGAAGTGATCTGTCCCAAAGCATCCGGCACTAAGGTTACCTGCTCGGGCTTATTGGCCAGTACCAGGTCAATAAACTTTTGCTCCTGGCAATTGCCTTCAATGTTGAATTCGGTGTTGACTATCTTCTTCAGTTCAAAAACATCATTGTAGCGTATGTGCCGTTCGTCTGGCCTTGGGTGGACAGTGATGCCCTGCGCGCCAAAGCGTTCGCAATCTTTTGCAACTTGCACCAGGTCGGGGTTATTGCCGCCACGGGAATTTCGCAGGGTAGCAATTTTATTGATATTGACAGATAGACGGGTCATTTAATCCAATATTTTTACAGCGCAAATATCCTTATTACTAAACTAACATCTGAAACAATTTTAGGATTCGTTTATTTGTGACTTTAATATGAAACCCCTGCTCAGACTATCACTCTTATTATTCATCTTATTTGTTTCGACGCTAGCACACGCCCAGCAAAACTTTCTCGATATTACCAAATACGAGGTCTACTACGGCTGGGCTCATAATTACCCGCAGGACTGGATAGTACTGCGACGATTTGAAAACCGAAATAAAGAATACTACCTGCTGGTAAATCCGCAGACATTACAAACTAAAGTGAATGAGAGCAGCTTTTACCAGGTAAAGCCTATGACCCTGGCTGAAACCCGTATTGCTTTTAAAAACACGCCCTATGAAAAGGCTATAAGAAAAGCCGAAAAGCAATCAACAGGTATCCAGGATGCCGGGATAGAACGAGGGATTCCTACCGAAGCAGGTATCAGTCTTACTGCCGATCTTTGTCCATCGCATAAGCCACTTGACCGAAGGATATTTACCGCCATTTTCAATGAATTTAAAAAAGTGGAAAAGCCTGCGCCAATCGCCTTATCAGTAAGCGGTTTATGGATGCTGAACCATAAAGAAGACCTTGAATGGCTGAAACAACTGCGTAATGAAGGTGAAATACGCATCACCTGGGTAAATCATTCGTACAATCATCGCGTAAGCAAAACGGCTCCGCTTAAAGAAAATTTCTTATTAGAACCTGGCACCGATATTACATATGAAGTTTTAGCAACAGAGCAATTAATGCTGAAGAATGGGCTGGTACCATCAGTATTTTTCCGATTCCCGGGACTTGTTTCTGATCAGCAATTGGTATATAAGATCACCGACTTTGGCCTGATCCCTATCGGATCCGATGCCTGGCTGGCAAAAGGTCAACAGCCTAATGCAGGCAGTATAGTATTAATTCATGGCAATGGTAACGAACCCGTTGGCGTTGCGGATTTCATTAAGCTGCTCCAATCAAAAACCAAACAGATCGCCAAAAAGCAGTGGCTATTGTATGACCTGAGCGAAAGCGTGGACGATGCAGCAGAAAGTTCAAAATAATCGTGATAAAATTTCGTATTATCTACGGCCTCAATTAGATTGCTAACTTAAACTAACGTATAAAAACAAAAACTGCTATCTTTAGGCTTTGAAACACATACCTAATTGATATTCTGTTTGATGGGACCGCTGTTTGAAACCTTATCAAACTAACTATCTGAGTAATAATGAATAGAGTAAAAGGCGCACTTCTGTTTCTGCTGCTTTGGTCGTTCCATAGCTACGCCCAGCAAAAAAGGGCAGGTTGTATTTTGGGAAACTGCCAGGTGGGTATCGGGGCGATTGTTCTCCCTGATGGGCGGAAATATGGAGGTGCATTTCAGAATGGAAAGATGAACGGCGAGGGCACCATGACCTGGCCCGATAAAAGAAAATATGTCGGTGGATGGAAAGATGACCGTTATTCGGGCAATGGTACTTTTACCTGGCCCGACGGGCACTATTACCAGGGCGAGTGGAAATACGGCCTGAAAGACGGACAGGGGACAGAGTTTTGGACACAGAAGAAGTACTATGTAGGAGGCTTTAAATCGGGCAAACGAAGCGGCCAGGGTACTATGAATTTTCCTGACGGCAAAAGATATGTGGGTGAATGGGCCAACGATACCCAAACCGGGCAAGGCCTGGAGACATGGCCAAACGGCGAGAAGTATGTCGGCGGGTGGAGCAACGATATGCGGGATGGACAAGGTGCCAATGATTATGCTAACGGAAGCCGGTACGATGGCCAATGGCAGGCTAATCAAAAGCATGGAAGCGGAACCTATACCTGGACGGACGGTAAGAAATATGTGGGCGAGTGGGATAAGGACATGAAGAACGGCAATGGCGTTCAGACCTGGAAAAACGGAGAGAAATACGTTGGTGACTGGGTTGACAACCAACGCGAAGGCCGGGGTACACAAGATTATGCTGATGGCAGCCGGTATGACGGCCAATGGAAAGATGATAAACAAACCGGGCAGGGAGTAGCAACTTATGCTGATGGCAGTAAATACGAGGGTGAATGGAAAGACAACAGAAAAAATGGTACAGGCACCATGTCCTTCGCCAATGGCACCAAGCACAGCGGTATATGGAAAGATGATGTTTTTGATGAATCGAAAGCTGCACAGGCGGCGACCCGGGCCGAAACTCCAATAAGGCCTTCTTCGTCATCAACAGCTGATCTGCATGTTATCGGCTTAACCTTTAATGATAGTATAGGCAATAAAAATAAAGTGCTTGATGCCGGTGAAAGAGCTGAGATCAGGTTTACTTTAGCCAATACAGGCAAAGGAAATGCAAACAATCTGATCATCGAAATACAAGACCTCAACTTTACTAAAGGGATCACTTATACTCCGCGACAAACATTCCAATCTTTAGCCTCAGGTACTGAAAAAATTGTTGAGATACCTTTGACCAGCAAAATTGACCTCACTACAGGCGAAGCTAATTTCCGGATTCAGATTCATGAAGGTAGTGGTTACGATGCTGGACCTTTTTACCTTGCTTTCCGGACACGGGAATTTATTAAACCCCGTACACTGGCCGGCGATGAAAAAACAGGCTGTATCCTGGGCGACTGCACTGATGGTAAAGGCTCGATGGTGTTTGATGATGGTAGAAAGTATACCGGTGGCTGGAGAAACGGCCAAATGGATGGCAAAGGCACTATGTTATGGCCCGATGGCAGAAAATATGACGGGGAGTGGAGAAACGGCCTGCAAAATGGTAACGGGATGGAAATAGGAGCCGACGAAAGCCGATTCCAGGGAGAATGGAAGGACGGTGTTAAATCAGGCCACGGAACCTATATTTCAGCTATCGGTCGTAAATATGTTGGCGACTGGAAAAATGACAAGCAGGATGGAGAAGGTTTAATGACCTGGCCATCCGGGCAACGTTTTTTGGGTAAGTTTAAGGATGGTATGAGGAACGGCAAGGGACAAATGATATGGCCGTCGGGCGAGAAATATGATGGTGAGTGGAAAGATGATAAGCAGGACGGTCAGGGTATATTCTATTACAGCAACAAACAGGTATACAACGGCGAATGGAGCGGCAACCAGGTAAACGGCATCGGTACCATGAGCTACCCTAACGGCAAAAGAAGCTCGGGAGAGTGGCGTGACGGAACATTGGTAAAGGAAGGAGCTACGACGAAGGAAAAAGAAGTCGCTGTTAAAGAAAAAAATCAGCCAAAAGAAAAACCGGTCGTTGCTGCAACACCGGTGCAGGAAAAGCCGATTGTGGTAAACACCCCACCTAAAGAAAAGCCGCCTGGCACGACTAATAATAGTACTACGGCAAACACCAATACATCAACCAAAAAGCATAATACGCCGGTTAGCGAAACCAAACAGGAAGAGGTTCAGAACATTCCTAAACCAAAATCGCCTGCCGTGTTGGAAATTGTTAACGCACAGTTTGTAGACAACAGCGGGGATAAAGACAATGTACTTAGCATCCATGGCACCGGTGAGATTACATTTATTTTATCAAACCAGGGGCTGGGCGATGCTTATAATATGGTGATCGCTATTAAGGACGTAAATGACATTAAAGGAGTAGAATACAGCCCGAAGTTTACTATCTCACATTTGGCCGCAGGCGGCCAAACTACGGTTAAGATCCCGGTTAAGGGCAGTGCAGACATGGATACCGGGGCCACCAATTTCAATATCAAAATTTCGGAGGCCAATGGCTCTGATGCCGACCCTTTTTATGTTAATTTCAGAACATTAGGTAAAAACCCGCCGCAGGATAATTGATCACCATAAATCTTAACAAGATTTAACATATAGCTGTGATTTAATTACCTAGCTTTAGGTATGAAACGCACTATCCTTATTACATTAGCCCTGGCATTCTTTTGTTTTTGCGCTCAAGCTCAAACCATCATTCCCGCCAAAGATGCTTTAAAACACGTTGGCGAAAAAGTAACCATCTGCGAGAAAGTATATGATGAAAGCCTGAAAGCATTTTCAATTGGTTTATACCTGGGCGGCGACCGCCCTAATGAGTTGCTGACTGTTGTCTGCCGGGCTACCGGTAAAAACAGGTCCAGGCATTTTGATGCTCCATACAAAGGGAAAGAGATTTGTGTGACAGGAGTTATTATTAAAGATCACGATGGTAAGCCAGTTATTAAAGTCTCAGACCCTGCACAGATCAAACCTTTTATGGTGGATAACACGCTGCAACAAAAATCCTTTTAACATTTAGATTAGCGATCTTTGCCTGAATGAGCTGGATCTGCCCAAAATGCGAGCGCGAGTTAAAAGGGCCCAATCAAATGCATTATTGCATTAAGGTTAGCGTGGACGATCTGTTAAAAGGTCAGAGTGATGAGTTGGTTTTAGCCGTTGATAAATTGCTTGCTGAAATTGCCGATTGGGATGGCGTAACCATAAGCTGTTCTAAAAACTATATTGTGTTCGTCCGCAATAAGACCTTCTTTTTGATAAAGCCGATGAAGGGGCTGTTAGACCTCAAATTTTATTCAGCGAAGCCTCTTGAAGATTCCATAGTCACCAAAAGCACGCTTTATTCAAAGAAGTATGAAAACCATATCCGGCTGACCTCTTTGGATAAACTTACGCCCAGGGTGTACGCCCTCATTAAACAATCATACGATCTATTATAATTGCCTGTTAGTGCATCTGTTAAGTTTTGTTAAAAATTAGCCGTCAACTAAAATAACCGTTATTTTTATACTAAACCTGATCTGCCCGTTGTAATGAAGAGTTTAAAGCTTTCAATTGTGCCCTTACTCATGGCATTGTGCCCGGCACTTTATGCCCAACAACTAAGCGGTCGTGTAGTGGATCGCACTACTCTGCAGTCTATTCCACATGCAACTATCATTACCCCGAAACAGACAATTTTTACTTCGGATAAAGGACTGTTTACAGTTTACAATCTTCGCCGTGGCGACACTATCAAAATCTCTTTTGTAGGATACAAATCGCATTTCCTGGTTTACTCGCAGAAGGTAACAGATACTATTCCCGTTTATTTAGAACAAACGATAACATCTCTGAAAAGCGTTGTTATTATTGGTAAACGCCCTACCAATACGGACTCGATCAAGCTGAGAAAAGAGTTTGGATCAGTGTTCAATTACAAGGGCACCGAGTTTAAGAATGTTTTTATGTCCAATTCAAGTTATATTAAACCTTATAACGACTTTATCACATCAACCCATAGCACTGCGACGTTGCTAAGTGTTAACCTGCTCCAGGTTATGGATTGGCTTGGCAAAAACAGATCACCCACAACAAAACTACAGCAGGTGCTTCTCAAGGACGAACAAATGAACTATGTCGACCAGGTTTTTTCCAGGCAAAAAGTGGTTGAGTTGACTCACCTCAAAGGAGATTCATTACAAACCTTTATGGACAAATACCGCCCATCTGCGGGGGTTGCCCGTACCATGAGCGATTATGAGATGATGATCTATATAAAGAAATGTTATGGGGAGTTTGTAAAATCGGATTAGAAGCGTTCCTAACGTTTTCGCAAATATTTATAAAAAATCGTGAATCCATAAAAAATCACCAATATAGAAACGAGTCCAATTTCGGCATAGGCGATAAGCAATTGTCTTTCGGGAGAAAAACTTCGGCTGTAAACCTTCTCAACTATTACAACAATGACGAGGATAAGTAACAGGATATTCCCAGCTAATACGAATTTAGTTTTCATTTATAAACGAAAACTAAATTTATAAAGAATTATAATTTCGGCATAAACAAAAAAGGCACGGTCCGAAAACCATGCCTTTAATATTTATTCCTGGCTTTAAAACTCAGGACTTAAGACTCATGACTTAATATCTATAGTACTCCGGTTTGAACGGACCATCAACCGCTACACCGATATAATCAGCCTGGTGTTGATCAAGTTCTTCTAGTTCCACACCGATCTTAGCCAGGTGTAAACGGGCAACCTTTTCGTCCAGGTGTTTTGGTAAAGTGTATACTTTGTTTTCGTATTTATCACTGTTTGCCCAAAGCTCTAGCTGAGCCAGGGTTTGGTTGGTGAATGAGTTACTCATCACAAAGCTTGGGTGACCGGTTGCGCAACCCAGGTTTACTAAACGGCCTTCGGCCAAAACGATCAAATCTTTACCATCGATGGTATATTTATCTACCTGTGGTTTTATTTCCACTTTGGTGTTACCATAAGTGTTGTTCAACCATGCCATATCGATCTCGTTATCAAAGTGGCCGATGTTACATACAATTGCTTTATCTTTTAATGCACGGAAATGTTTCTCGCGAACGATATCGCAGTTGCCGGTTGCGGTTACCACGATGTCGGCCTCAGCAATAGCGTTTGAAAGTTTCTTCACTTCGTAACCCTCCATAGCTGCCTGTAAAGCACAGATCGGGTCGATCTCGGTCACAATAACACGAACACCGGCGCTGCTTAATGATTCTGCAGAGCCTTTACCCACGTCACCATAGCCGCAAACAACAGCTACTTTACCAGCCAGCATCACGTCGGTTGCACGACGGATAGCGTCAACCAATGATTCGCGGCAGCCATATTTATTATCAAATTTTGATTTAGTAACCGAGTCGTTCACATTGATAGCAGGCATTGGCAGTGTGCCATTTTTAACTCGCTCATACAAACGGTGAACACCGGTAGTAGTTTCTTCTGATAAACCTTTAATAGCCGCGATCAGCTCAGGGTATTTATCCAGTACCATGTTGGTCAAGTCACCGCCGTCATCCAAAATCATATTTAAAGGCTGACGATCTTCGCCAAAGTGCAGGGTTTGTTCAATGCACCAGTCAAATTCTTCGGCATTCATACCTTTCCAGGCATAAACCGAAGTACCGGCAGCAGCAATAGCAGCAGCGGCATGGTCCTGCGTTGAGAAAATATTACATGATGACCAGGTAACTTCTGCACCCAAAGCCTGCAGGGTTTCGATCAAAACAGCAGTCTGGATAGTCATGTGCAGACAGCCTGCAATACGGGCACCTTTCAATGGTTGAGATGGACCGTACTCGGCACGCAAGGCCATTAAGCCCGGCATTTCTGCTTCAGCAAGACCAATTTCTTTGCGGCCCCACTCGGCCAGCGACAAATCTTTTACTTTGTATTTGGTGTAAGTAGTTTCTACAGATGACGACATATCATTTAAGATTTTTGAACCGCAAAGGTACGCAATAGAAATATCTTAATGAAAAATGAAATCAGGCGTTTACCGCTTCTGCTTTTTCTGCTTGTTTCTGTGCAACACCATTTTCAGGCTTTATGCTCCTGGTAATAGCTCCGTTTTCAGGTTTTACATCTTTTGAGCCATTCGCAGCTTCCGGTTTTACAACCTTGGCACCATTTTCAGGTTTACCATTTTTGGCGTCTTTATTGGTTGCCACACTCTCAGGTTTCATGCTCCTGATAGCCGTATTATCGTGTGTTGGCGACATAGAAAGCTTACCATTATGTGAGCCTCCCGGTTCAACCTGCAGCACCTGCGTTTTTATATCGCCGGTAATGCGGCCCGTGCTTTTTATTTCTAACAAATGGGTATTCACATGCCCGTGAACAACGCCGTAAACGATCAATTCCTTAGTGATAACACTTCCCTTTATCACACCTTTTTCGCCTAGTATCAGTCCTTCGTCGATGGTGACGTCTCCCAATATTTGTCCTTCTATCCTAACATTGGCAGGTGCTCTCAGGTTTCCTTCAAAAACACAACCCTCGCTGATCAATGTCGAAATTACTTGCTGACTCAGATCTACTTTATTTTTCTTTTTAAAAAACATAGCCGTCGTTTTTATTTAGTTACCTGCTAACTGAAACTTATCAGACCAGCATTCACTAAGGATTTAATTGTTTAACGTTAAAAATTTCACAGGGTTAATGGGTTTGCCATTTTTTCTTACTTCATAATGTAAGTGAGTACCTGTCGAACGCCCGGTGGAACCAACCTTGCCTATCACATCACCTGTTTTTACAGATTGGCCTTCCTTTACGTCAATATGCGACAAATGCCCGTAAAGGGTTTGGAAATCATTTTTGTGCTGAATAATGATACAATTACCATAACCGCCTTTGCGTCCGGTAAAAACCACATTACCATCAGCGGTTACGTGCACAGGATCGCCTTTAGCGCCCCTGAAATCTATACCAGGATGTAATTCCGCACTTTCTCCATCAAAGGGATCGCTGCGGTAACCAAATGCCGAAGTAATAGAACTTAAGCGGGGATAACCCATTGGTGTAAATGCCACGCTGTTGAGCAAACGGCTCATGTATTCGTCATATAGCGAGTATTTTTCATTGTCGCTCATCGCGGTTGAGGCAATGTTTTTGTCGCCACCTACTGAGTTGGTAGAAAAACCTTTCAGTCCTCTTTTTCTCAGGTAATCGTTTATTTTCTCAAGTTTGCTTTGTATCGATTGGATATAACCACTTGCTGAACTGGTTGATGCAGTAGCCGCGTCGGTCAATGCTGTTGCTGTTGATACTTTGCCTTTCAGTTGGGCAATTTGCGTCAGAAGTTTCCGTTTTTCCTGCTCGCTGTCATTGTCTTTTGAGTTCAGATAGAGAATGGTTCCGACAAGTGCGACGATAACCAATACTACTGAAGCAATGTAATGTTTGATTCTTTTCAGGTGCTTGGTTTTCACCCTGATAGCCTGGGTTTGCTCCTGATTTTTGTTGACAATGATGATGGTACTGAAGTTTGTAAGTTTCAGGTTCATATCTTAGTTAGGGGGTTAAGTAGGGCATGAATATAAGACAATAGACGCACAAAAAACCAATTTATTTTGACTTCCGTGCGCAAAATATAGTCTCCCTCACAACAAAAATCAGTATTGTGTCTTTATACGGGCTTCGTCAGATAAATGTTATTATTCTGAGCAGGAATATTTTACTTTTAAATCATTTAGTACTTTTACAAAAAAATTAATTTAAAAAAATAATGATGTACCCGGAATATTTGGTTGCTCCGATGAGAGAGGAACTGACAAGAGTAGGTTTTGAGGAGTTAAAAGATGCGGATGCAGTAAAAAGTGCTATTGAGAGTGAAGGCACCGTGTTTGTGATGGTGAATTCGGTTTGCGGTTGTGCTGCTGCTAATGCCCGCCCGGCTGCCAGAATAGCATCTCAAAATGCAAAGCACCCTGATAAACTGGTAACCGTTTTTGCCGGTATGGAAAAAGACGCGGTTGATACTGCACGTAACTATATGCTGCCTTATCCCCCATCTTCACCAGCGATGGCTTTATTTAAGGACGGAAAGCTGGTTCACATGATTGAACGCCACCAAATTGAAGGCCGCCCGGCACAAATGATCGCCGACAACCTGATCGGAGCGTTTGAACAATATTGCTAATCTGATTCAGGATATAATTGTGTTTCAGGGATAAGAATACCGGATTTTCCGGCGCACTTATCCCTGAGAATGCATTAGCGGGTATTTTCATAATTCAAGCAGGGGTACTTGTTTAAATTATTAGGATTTAAAATCACTCTTCCCGCAGCTTGCCAATTCTGATAGACCCATCCAAATACAGGAGTGTCGAAATGATAAGGATTACTACCAACTGCTTCATATTATAAAAATACCGAATTGTTTGCTTGCCATAGTAAGATTTTATCAACATTCCAACGTTAATTGTTAACTACTATTGATTGATTCTGAGCTCACTAAGGGCATTTTCCTATAAATTAACTGACCTAACCTTTGTTTGATAAATAAACCATTAAGCAAGTCCCCCGAATCACATGGCCGAAGATTCTTCGCCGATATACTTTTCTAATATTTCACGGGTGATAGGTTTAAAAATAAATGACCTCACGCAGGAATATTGCTTTGCCTGCCCCACATCTCTGGGGTTAATGGAAGATAATAAAATGTATATCCTTGATGGTTTTAGGCAGGTATGGATACAAAGATTGCACACTATCTAAAAAACCCCACCCGTCAAAGTCCGGCATATATAAATTAACCAATATTATATCAGGCAAGCTAGCAACGTCCTGCTTGCTCATCTCAAGGAAGTTGATCACATCAGCTCCGTTTACCGTACACATTACGTCATATTCAAGCTGATATTTACTTAATATCCTTTTCAGGATAAAGTGATCCGATGGGCTATCGTCTATGAAAATAAACTTTTTCATGGGCGGTAATAAACCTTTTACAATCAAAATTAAAAGGCCTTTATTACATACAAAATAGTGTTTCCACGGTATTTGCTACGTATTCACGCGGGTTTGTGCTACACCTGCCTTGTAAAACAATCGATACAAAAGCCATTTCTGTCGATACATAGGTAATATTTGTAAACTTATACGTTTTACAGATGTTTTTTTAGCTATAACACTTATTACCCCCTTAGTGTGGAATAGAAGACTTATTAAAATTAATTTGATAAAACTATGATCCTGCTTCTTTGTGGGTTATCAGGCGCCGGCAAATCCACGCTTGCCAACCATGTAAAAAACAAACTGCAACATTTCGAAATTCCAGTCGAGGTGATCGATGCTGATGAATATCGCCAGCAGTTATTCAAAGATCTTTCTTATACCCGCGAAGACAGGAATGAAAACGTACGCCGGTTAGGGTACATTGCCAATAAGTTTTCTTCACACCATATTGTTACGTTGGTTAGTGCCATAAACCCTTATGACGAAATCAGAAAAGAACTTGTAGGTAAATATAGCAATGTTAAAGTAGTGCATGTTGATTGTAATATCAACGTGCTAATTAAACGGGATACAAAAGGATTATACAAGAAGGCTCTTTTACCCGAGGGCCACCCAGACAAGATCTCAAATTTAACAGGCATTAATGATCCTTTTGAGGTTCCGGAATGTCCTGATCTTTATATCAACACAAGTCAATTAAATATCAGGCAAAGTGTTGATGAAGTTTACACCTTCGTAGTGCGAAACATTATTAAGGAACGATACGCCATTAATCCTTTTGTAAACGTTGCTGTCTGATACGCTGGTTTTAACAATTATTGACTGATGCAAGCAAAAACGCTGATGGTAGTGGGAATGCACCGCTCGGGCACCTCGCTTATTTCAAACTGGTTATATCAATGTGGCCTGCAATTAGGTGAGCATTTGCTCGAAGCCGGCAACGGCAATGTAGAAGGGCATTTTGAAGACGTAGAGTTCCTAAAAATGCATGAAGAGATCCTCACCAGTAATGATTTTCCGGCTACAGGATATGTTTATGATAAAGTGATCGATATCTCCGTTTATCAGCTCGAAAAATTGAAAAGTGTTATCAAAATAAAAAATCAACGCTATAAACAATGGGGATGGAAAGAACCCCGCACCTGCCTTTTCTTAAATCTCTATCGTGAAATACTACCCAATTCAAAATACCTTATCATCGTTCGTGACTATGCCGCTGTAGTAAATTCTCTTTTAAAAAGAGATTTTGCATTTTATGAAGAAAAATATTTACGGAGGGGAAATTTGCAGCGTTTTTTTTGGTTCAATTTCAGACGCAATAGAGTTTCACGGAAATTTTACAAAGCACATGCAGAAGATTATCTTAAAGTATACCTGGAATATAACCAACACATTCTAGATGCATTGAAAGAACTATCGCCTGATGACTACTTAGTAATAAATTATTCCCTGCTCGAAAAAAGCGACCAAAAGGTGTTCTCCTTTTTAACCGCCAAATGGCACTTTAAATTACACTATCATGCGTTTAAAGAGGTGTATAAGAAGAATTTAATGAGCAAAGTTTATAATGTGGATGATTATATTGAGGACAAAGAGTTAATAGATAAAGCCACAAACATTGCTGAGGAGCTAAAAAAGCAAATTACTATGCATTAAATAACTTCCTTAACCTTATAATTTTTCCCGTTAAGGTCAAATTCGTCTCCGATTGTACGCCCCAGCAACTTTCCCCCTATTGGCGATGCCGGCGAAACTGCAAAATAACCCTCCCCATTCAAATTAAGAGCGCCTGCGCTAACAGACAAATAAAACTTCCCGTTATCGGTTATCACCAGGCTGCCGGGCGCAGCTGATGGTGAGGTTATGTCAACGTTGATTTGGTTTAATGCGATCAATAATTTATTGGCTTCATTCAATTGTGCCTGGTTACGGTCAGTCTCCTGCTGCATCATCTCCCGCCCGGTTTCATACTTGTCCCCTGCACTGCTTTTAGTTTCTTCGCTGGCCGACTGCTGCGCATCGTCAATCGCTTGTTTTGCGGTTTCAATACGTGCCTTTACATAATTGACACAAAGTGCATACAAATCCTTTTTTAGATTAGTCATAATTGGTGGTAAACGTAAATAAAAAACAGAAATTACATGGCTATTTCTTTACCCTGGCGGGGATCCTCGGGTAATATCTCCATCTCGGGGCAACGAATGTAATCGGCATACCATTGTATCGCTTCTACAATATCTACTGCGTCATCAGAGGCTATACCTATTGTTTCAAAAGCATATAACTCATCACTACATTGCCCATACAATTGTATTTCCCCTGTATCATGATGAAACTCATCCTTACCGAGACAAAAAACCCTGACCTTTAAATCAGTATCTCTTGAATGGATTACATCCCTGCACGGATTGTTGGGATCAGTAGCCAATAAATATATATTCTGAGCCATGTTTAGGTAAACAGTTTTGTAGGAATTTGGTTTTTCGCAGTGTAGTTAAAGCAATAACATGATATTTATTGCATAAGCAAAAATATATAGAACAAGCTCAAAAAAGCAAACCCGAATCCAAATAAAAAAGCCCCGACAGTCTGTTTTAGGCCATCAGGGCTGCATATAATGCCTGTAAAGTATTGC